>ENA-OQEB01000143-OQEB01000143.1-human-gut-metagenome-genome-assembly--contig:-NODE-143-length-29071-cov-2.376244_pt1 | contig 29071 bp, 33 predicted proteins | sample MGYA00242787_ERZ504619 | MGnify/ENA primary metagenome ERZ504619 (study PRJEB26092, sample SAMD00036317) | human gut metagenome | host: Homo sapiens | study: EMG produced TPA metagenomics assembly of... | reverse complement strand
CTCTCTTCATCTTCACCTTCTACCCACAGATAAGGAACGGCATTGTTCTGGATCTTATCTGCAAGTTCACGAGTAATCTTCGTACCTTTTTCAGCAACTATCTCTCCCGTAAGCTGACTCACCGCATCCTCTGCAAGTATGCAGCCTGCAATACGGTTTTTCAGCATCAGTTTCTTATTGAATTTATAACGTCCAACCTTTGCGAGATCATATCTTCTCGGATCAAAGAACATGCTGTTGATCAGACTTTCCGCGCTGTCTACTGCAAGCGGCTCGCCCGGGCGGATCTTCTTGTACAGTTCCAAAAGACCTTCCTGATAACTCTCCGCAGTGTCCTTTGTAAAGCTTGCAAGGATCTTCGGCTCTTCACCGAAAAGATCAACAATCTCTGCATTCGTTCCGATACCAAGTGCACGGATCAGCACTGTGATCGGAACTTTTCTTGTACGATCGACGCGCACTAAAAAAAAACGTCGTTGGAGTCTGTCTCATATTCAAGCCATGCGCCTCGGTTTGGGATCACTGTAGATGAGTACAGTTTCTTTCCGAGTTTATCATGAGCAATGCCATAATAAATTCCCGGAGAACGCACGAGCTGACTGACGATAACACGCTCTGCACCGTTGATAACAAATGTACCCGTCTTTGTCATCAGCGGAAGATCTCCCATAAAAATCTCATGCTCGTTAATCTCATCAGTCTCTTTATTGTGGAGACGGACTCTCACTTTAAGGGAGCAGCATAAGTCGCATCGCGCTCTTTACACTCATCGATCTATATTTCACATCGTCCTCGCAAAGTGTGAAATCTACGAATTCCAGACTTAAGTGTCCGCTGTAATCAGCGATCGGGGAAATATCGTCGAACACCTCTTTGAGTCCTTCGTCAAGAAACCATTGATAGGAATCTTTTTGAACTTCAATGAGGTTAGGCATCTCCAATACTTCTTTCTGCCGTGAGTAACTCATGCGGAAACTTTTTTCCGGTTTTAATGGGACGGATTCTGTTTTTCTCCATTGACGTTTCACTCCTCTATCATTTTTTCAATCATTCCTCTTTCGTTGTCCGCATCTCCTTTGTCGGACAACATCGAATGACCTGAATCTTTACAAACGGGACTTCTCTTGCATCTCAATTATTCCCGTTATCGTGGCAGTCGCCAAAACACCGTATAAACAGAGATTTTGGCACGTTGCTTCGCGTAAATGAAAAGAGCCTTGTAATAGTAATAACGCTTCTAATACGGCATACCTTTCCATAATAGTGCATTTTTAACTATAACACAAAGCTCTTTTCGTTGTCAATAACATTTCCCATTTTTTTCTTGACATTTTTCTTCATATATGATATTATGCGTCACTTTTCGACAAACGGCGATGTTTAACGTAAACGCACAACAAAGACAAAAGAACCGCAGAAGCATTTTATCTTCTGCGGTTGATTTTCTTAAGACCGTCTTACTTAAAGACGTTCATAAAGTTATCGGAAACTCCGATTATTTCATGCTAACTTCTGCACCTTCTGCTCAAGTTTAGCTTTGATCTCCTCAGCCTCTGCTTTGGAAACACCCTCTTTGAGTGTCTTCGGAGCGTTGTCAACAAGCTCTTTTGCTTCTTTCAGTCCAAGACCTGTGATCTCGCGAACTGCTTTGATAACTTTAACTTTGGAAGCTCCTGCAGATACGAGTTCTACGTCAAACTCATCTTTTTCTTCTGCTGCTGCGCCACCGTCTGCTGCTGCTGCAACTACAACGCCTGCTGCTGCAGATACACCAAACTCTTCTTCACATGCTTTTACTAATTCATTTAACTCTAATACTGATAACTCTTTGATCGCTTCGATCATTTCAGCTGTTGTCATTTTAGCCATTTTTGATATCCTCCATTTTTAAATTTACTCTGCCGGACTCTTCTTCTGATCTCCGGTTCAGATTTTGTTCCTTTTTACATTGCGCCGCATATCCGGCACATCTGTATTTTACTCCTCTGCTGCCGCTTCTTCGGCCGGAGCCTCTGTTGCTGCCTCGCCGTCTTTCTCAGCGATCTGTTTAATAACACGAGCAAAGTTTGTAATCGGTGACTGCAAGCTTCCGAGCAATTTGGAGAGAAGTACCTCTCTTGACGGAATCTTAGCCAGTTCATTCAATCCGGCTACATCATATACAGTTCCTTCAATTACACCGGCTTTCATCTCAAGTTTGTCTGCTGTCTTAGCAAACTCTGCAAGAATTCTGGCCGGAGCTGTCGCATCTTCCTTAGATACGCAAAGTGCGCTCGGTCCTTCTAAATACTCATCCAGACCCGCGAACTCTGTTCCTTCAAATGCTCTCTTCATCATTGTGTTCTTACATACTTTGTAAGTAACGCCGGCTTCTCTGAGCTTTTTACGAAGCTCTGTATCCTGTGCTACTGTAAGTCCACGGTAGTCAACGATAACTACAGACTGAGCATCTTTGATGTCTTCTGCGATAGCTGCTACGATCGGTTGTTTTAATTCAACTTTTGCCACGTCCAGGTGCACCTCCTTATAGATTTTAAATGACTGCGTCCTGAGACCTTCAATCATCGGAAGCGCCGAAAGGCACATCCCGGATTGCAGGCGATTACCAACATCCCGGGCAACCCCGAACTTTGGCTCGTCGCCTATACAAAAAACCTCTGCGACAGAAAGACACAGAGGTTTACAAATGTTCTTTTAAAAAGAATTCGTATCTTCCTCGGCAGGCGTTCTCAACCTTATGCCTAACGGCACCTGCTGTCTTCGGCAGTCAATTACTTTTATAAAATATCACTACTCATCCAAATTGTCAAGCACTTTTTTCACATATTGTTCCGCTTCACCTTCCGATAAAGAAAACTCTTCCTCATTATATTCCGTCAAAATCATATCGATTACCTCCGACCGATTTTTACGAAGTATTTCAGACAAAATTCCCTGACGGATGCAAGTGTCTACCGCCCGCTCTACCGCCTCTTCAAACGGAAGTTCTCCTGACATCTGCTGACGGATCATTGCGACAAACCGGGAATATTCCCGCAGTGTCACACACTTTTCCATAAGTTCTCTGTTGTGACCAAAATTAATATTCAGCACAACCGCTTTACATTCAAGCGCCGGCGGCACTTCTTTTCCCGTCTTAACAAACAAGTCGCTTAGTTTCAGTTCCTGTCGTTCCGGCTCTTGTTTCGTTCCGTTATAAAAAACAATATACTGCGGGAACGGGATATGTAAAGGAACGTTCATATAGAGCTTTTGTTTCACATCTTCGATCCGTTCCCGATAAAGCGACGCAAAGTAAAACAATCCTCTCAGCGGCAGATTTGGACTATATGAACTTTGATGTTCATATAAATTCATCACATCACCGATAATAAAGGACAAGTCATTCTTCATTCCCATGTACACAACATCTTCAATCGTTGTGATCGTCAGTTCATCGGGATTCGTATACGCGCTGTCATTAACCACGTTATACAGCTCCGGAAGTTCCTTTTTATCTCAAAAATAATACGGAAAACCCTGTCTTTATACTTCCTGTGTATTCTTTTATTTTTCAACCGATTTCCTCCTTCATTGTAGCAAACATAATTATATGAAGCAATCAAAAATACGCGCTTTCCTCAGCGCCTTTATCCCTTTTTCTTTTCTCATGTTTTTTTACAAATTTGATTTTCACTGCAGCGACTGCCGCAAGATTATTAGAATTCAACGAAATAAAACCGGTTCTTTTTCTTCCCACATTCTCAGAAAACTGAATTTGTGATAAAAGAATAACACATCTTCTATTTTTGCACAAATATTTTATCTTTTTTCAATGACAGAATTCCTGTCATTAATTCACCATTACAAAATCTGTATCTGGGAGATGTCTGTATCTTATTTCGATTGTACGAACTACTATTTCGATATCGGAAGATCTGATATGGGATTACTCATACACAAAAGGCGATGCTTTACACGCACCGCCTTTTGTATTTCATACAGCATCTTACGAATCAGATGTTTTTTATTTCACTCTTTTTCTTCTAAAGAATGTTACTACAGCGATTCCACCTGCTGCCAGAAGAACTGTCAGATATCCTGCGATATTTGCGCTGTCTCCTGTGACAACCGCTGTGCTGCCAACGTTTCCGCCGTTTCCGCCCGGTGTCGGATTCGGCTGCGTCTTAGGAACAAGACCTTTATAAGCTGCTTCCAGAGCCGCTTTCGCCGCATTCACATCATCTTGTGTCGCATTCGGATTTGCAAGGATCTTTTCTGCTTCTGCACGGGCTTTATCAAATGCCGCCCAGCTTTCTGCTGTGTACCCGTCCGATTTAATGTCTTTATACGCTTCATAAAGATTCTTCAGTCCGCTTACATCTGCAGCGCCCGGGTCTGGATCCGGTGTCGGGTCTGGATCCGGCTTCGTTTCCTCTTTCTTGAGTGATTTAAACGCTTTTTCAAGATTCTCCGCCGCTTTATCCACTTTTTCCTGTGTTGCTTTTTCATTTGCAAGAACCGTTTCCGCCTCTGTACGTGCTTCAGCAAATGCCGTCCAACTTTCTGCTGTATACCCGTCTGCTTTGATACCTTTATATTTATTATAAAGCTCCTGCAGTTTGCTCTTATCCACTTTGCCCGGTTCTGGATCTGAAGTTACCTTGTCCTCTAAAATGAGAGATGTCATTGCTTTTGATAATTCTCTCTTCATGATTTCCACATCATTCGCATCTGCATTTTCCGCAGACGCCAATTCTTCTGCCTCTGCAATCTTGTTCTGAAGCGCATCCCATGATTCTTTTGTAAATCCTTCATTCTTGATTGCTTTTGCCTCGGTGATCACAGCAGTCAAACCTTCAATATCTGCCGGAACGTCGGCTGATGCAGTTTTAATTCTGCCGCAGCGCCATTGTTATTTGCCGCCTCCAGATAAACCAGACGCACATGTTTCGTAGTAACTTTGTTAAAATCAATTACTTTTGTATCCGCATTATTTTTCAATGTGCCTTCTGCATGCTTCGTATAATTTGTTCCGTCATTGCTGATCTGAATCTCATACTTAGTCACATTTCCGTTTGTTCCTGTCTGACGCGGCACATAAGTAAGTCCGTCAACCGCCATTGGTTCTTCCATTTCAAGATCGATCCAATGGGGCATAGTTGTGATATCCCACTTTGAATGCCAGATTGTGTTTGTGTCTCCATCCAGCGCTTTATCCGGCGCAGATCCGTTATCCTGATGCGAGGATGCTGTCGCCGTAAGTTTTGCATTATCTACATAGTTGACATTTCTTTCTTCAACCAGTGTCAGACCTGCCAGAGCATCTGCCAGCATTTTCTCATAACCGTCTACCGTACTCTGCATTTCTTCCGGCAGTCCGGTACGAATCTGCGAAAGCACGTACTCAAGCCATGCCGCCGATTCTTCTGTAAACGGAGAAAGATCCGACGGGATTGTCTTCTTGAGCGTTTCAATTCTGCTGTAGTCCGCTTCTTTGTAATCGCTGTCGTCTAAAACTGCTTTTATCTCTGCCGCCAAGTCATTGATTGCCGACGCGTCAGGATTATAAGCTGCAAATATCGCCTCTGCCTCTTTTACAAGCTGGGCAAGTTGTGCATTTTCCGTTTTTCCGATTACCTGATTTGCAGTAAGCACTGCGTAATCAAGCGGCATTGTAGACGCAAAATCAGCATTCGTTCCAAGGCGGACGTCGTCCACGTAACCTGTGAACGCATTCTTAGTACTTCCGATTCTTTCGATCGGGAACATCGTTGTCGCAAGCAGCGGTCTTCCCTCTACCCGTTCATCGTCTCCAAGTACGTCTCTTAACTCTCCGTTGACATAGAGATATGTCTTATTCTGCTCATTTTTAAATTCCAGTTCTACCCATTCATTGACAGGCAGTTTATAGTTAAAGGAATAATCATGATTTTCTCTTGTGAAACCAACCTTTCCGGTTTCTTTTTGAACTGCTTTGATCGTTCCGTAGCTGCTTTCAAAGAGAATCTGTTCTTCGTCGCCGTCTGTTGTCCTCTTTACTTTTACGCGCAAATCATTTCCAAGTCCTGCCGTCGCAAGATCTGTACTTACATAGCTTTCTTTGCCTTCGAGCTTCAGCGCGTTTCTTCCGTCTACGCTTTCGATAGCGGCATTCTTTCCTTCTTTAAGATCCTGTCCGCTGCCGGAAGCATCTTTCATATTATCCATCGGATAATGAACTGCCGCGCCTTCTTCGTTTTTCTCTGTCTCGTATGTAAAGTTTGTCCGCGGAGCTGTTCCAAGCGCCGCATAATCTTCTTTTGCCGCGCTTAAGTCTTTATTTCCTTTTCCCCACAGCTTTGCGCCAAACAATGCGATCTCATTGTCGATACGATCATATACGTCATATTCGCTGACACCGTTTTCCAGATAGTCTGTCATGTCGTTCCATACCGCAATAGCGCCGCCGATCATCTGTTTATCTCCTGCCGGAATTGTCACTCCGCCGATAGAGTTGATTGCCAGATTATATAAATGTATCTTCATTTCAGATAATCATAGTAAATACGGCCGGTCGATTACGGAACTAATGTAGTAATTTCCGTCGTTGCAGTTGATCAAATCGTAACCCTGCTCGTACATCTTGTCCATATTTGCCCAGCCAAAGTTCCACAGGTTCATCTGCACGCCTTCGCTGCGCACCGAAGTTTCTCCCTTGATCGTGGAAAGACTTCCCCAGATACGCGGCGTACGTCCGCTGTCCTGCACATACTTAAGCATGTCGTCCGCAAACTTTCTGTATGCTTCCGGCGCCGCCGTATATTCATCCGCGCCGACATGTACGACCGTATCTTTATCGAATACCGGATCGGACAGATCTTTTCCCATATATTCATTGAAAATACTCTGTACGAATTCCAGACTTTCATCATATTTTTCTTTCAGCGCAAGATGATCGTTGTCTCTTCCGTATGTACCGTGACGCAGATCCGGTCTTACCTTTGTCAAAGCAAGAGAATGTGCCGGCGTATCGATCTCCGGTACAATATCCACTCCGTATACCCTTGATTCCTGAATCAGGTTTCGGAACTCGTCTTTTGTATAGAATACGTCTTTACTCGTCAGATCCGCCTTATACAGACCGTCTTTTCCGCCTTCTTTAATATCAGATTCCAGACGGAATGCAGAATATGCCTGCATCGGATCTTCTCCGATCTGGGAATAGTGCTCCAGCGGGATCAGGTTATCGTTCAGATGGATCTGGAAGTCGTTCATCTTATACCATGACATCTGTTTTACCGTATCTTCCAGCCAGTCCATTGTAAACGTCTTACGTCCGACATCCAAAATGAATCCGCGCACTTTATAAAGCGGGTAGTCTCTTGCAACACCCTGCGGAATATTTCCGTTCGCTTTCAGGCTCTGTAAAATCGTTCTTGTTGCCCAGAATGCTCCTGTTGTTGTCTCCGCTTCTACCGCAGTCTTTTCATCTACCGTCATAAGGTAGCCTTCCTCCTGCAGTCCCTTTCCTTCTTTTGTCAGCGCAAAGAAAAAGTCGCCTGCATTCGCCGAATCTGCAGTTACTACAGGGAGCGTCTGTCCCATAATTGCCTCATAATCTTTTGCAAATGCATCTGCCATTTCCTGAAGTTCTGCATCTTTAATGACAATACGGCTTCCCGCATTCGGAGCAAACGTTCCGGCATTTCCCTTCCATTCTCTGATTTCCGGCAAAACGTCCGGCGCTGCGTTATCTCCTTCTTTCGTTTCATATTCTCCCGGAACTGTTACCGGAATTTCCTTGAAACGATAAGAGCCGTTTTCTTTATTCTCGATTTTAAAGGAAACTTTCACTGTCGTATCTACAACCGGCTGATAAAGATTCAAATCCGCATCTACAACCTGTTCATAATCCGTTCCGTTATATGTTACCTTTTCCGTTTTTGTTTCTTCCGGAATATGGACTGTCAGCTTCTTATCACCCTTTTTCGGAGTATCAACCGAGATTCCTTCCTCGATATCTACCTTAGGCTCGCCGCCGTATACTTCCATTTCATAAATCGAGATCGAATTCCAGCTTGCCCCTTCATTATCAGGATCATTCTTTGTAAATGAATTGATGTACAAGCGCACATATCTTGCTTTCTCAACTTTATCCAACACGATTGCATCTTTCAATGCCTTCGGACGATCCTGTACGTGCTTCACATCTTTCCAATCGGATTCCGCCGGCGCTTCTGCCGTGTTTGCGATCTGGATCTTATAGTCCGTCGCTTTTCTTGTTTCCCAGAAAATACAGACTGTTTTTACATCCATTTCTTTTCCGAGATCGACATAAATCCAGTGCGGGGCGTCCGCTACCGCGCTACTCCATCTTGAGCTTCGATCTTTTGTGTTGCCGTCAAACGCTTTCGCCGCGATCAAACTATTATCTTCTGTAGAATCTGCTGCTGCCGTTTTTTTCAGAGCCACGTTTTCTTCCGGGTCTTGCGGTTTTTCCGGAGTTGTCTCTTCTTTATCACGGATCTCAAATTCGCGAATCGAAACGCTGTCAAAAGCTCCTGTTTTCAACGACTCCACCGTCAGCTTCACGTATCGGTAACTTACCGGTTTTTCCAGCGTTACCACTGTATCCTGCGGAAAACCTTCCGCCTGTTTATCCTCCGACTGATGGATCAAAGTCCACTTTGAATTGTCGTTAGAACCTTCGATTTTGAACTTCCCGATCAACTGTTTTCCTACGGTAACTCCTGTACCGCCTTCACTTAAGATGCGGAACTGCGTAAAGGACTTTTGTTCTCCCAAGTCCACTTGCAGCCATCCCGGGGCCGCACCTTCAGAAGACCACCGCGTTTCATCGTTGCCGTCAACTGCCTTTGACGCGCTCATATCATTACCGTTTTGATTGTACTGGGCATTTGCAGTCGCCTGACATCCCAAAGCCAGATTCACCGCCTTGTCCTCTGCCCCTTCCGCAAGAGAAAGCATCCCATTTGACAAGACGCAGCTTGCGCATAATGATACCGCCAATAGTCTTTTGAATGACTTTTTCACGTTATGCATTGCTTCCTTGTTCCTCCTTTTTCATAACTTTTTCTCGGAAATAATCCCCTGATTTCCTCATAATACAAGAAAAAAGGCAATCCCTGCTTTACCACCCATATAATCAGTTAAAAAGGTCTTGCCTGCTCTGTACAGCAATACTCTGTCACATATTTTCTTGTATCATCTAAATAATGTTACCAATTTTCAACAAAAATGTCAAATTATTTTCCGCTTTTTGCACCACTTTCCCTACCGGTTTCATTACTATCTTACAGCTTTAAAACTATCGTTCCCTCATATTTCCCCCTTTATTTTTGGTAATTATATACAAACCTTCCCATAAATATCTTTCGGAACGTACGCTTTCACTTCAATCCCTTCCGGAACATACTTCTCCGACAAAAGTTGTCCACGACTTCGGATAAGCTGAATTTTCGATGCTTCCGAGAAATCATACAAACGCTCCACATAGATCTGTTCTCTTCGTACGATCTCGAGAAGCGCCTTTTTTAGTTCTGCAAGACCTTCTCCTGTTTTTGCCGAAGCCGGAATTGAATATTCCGCCTGAAAATCCCGATAGCTGCCTGCCGACTCGAGTTTATCCTGCTTATTAAAAAGTGTGATCACCGGTCGGTCTGCCGCTCCAAGCTGACGCAATGTATCGTAAACGACATGCATTTGCTCATCCATTTGCGGATTAGACGCATCTACCACATGAATAATAATGTCCGCATACTTCGCTTCTTCTAACGTACTTTTAAACGCTTCCACAAGGTGATGAGGCAGTTTTCTTATAAAACCGACCGTATCTGTAACTAATATTTCCTGCGTATTATCGAGAACAAGAGAGCGGGTTGTAGTATCTAATGTAGAAAACAGCATGGCGTCTTCTAAAATGCCGGCATTTGTCAGCACATTTTCTATACTGCTCTTTCCCGCCGATGTATATCCTACTAAAGCCGCCACCTTTAATCCCGACTGTTTTCTCTGTGTCCGTATTAATTCCCGATGCTTTTCCACGTCTTTTAGTTCTTTTTTCAGTCTGCTGATCCGTTCTCTGATCAAACGCCTGTCCATCTCCAGCTTTTTTTCTCCCGGACCTCTCGTTCCGATCCCCCCGCCGAGACGGGATAAAGATCTGCCAAGCCCCGCCAGTCTTGACGCTCTGTATCGAAGCTGAGCAAGCTCCACCTGGATCTTTCCTTCTCCCGATACTGCCCGCGCCGCAAAAATATCAAGGATCAAAAGCGTCCTGTCTATAATTTTACATGACAGTTCTTCTTCAAGGTTGCCTAATTGTGCGCTCGTCAGCTCATCGTCGCAAATAATCCCCGTCGCGTCAGTCTCCCATATAAGATCTTTGAGTTCCGTCAATTTGCCTTTCCCGATATATGTTCCCGGATGCGCGCTCTCTCTTGGCTGGATCAGCCTGCGACTACAGCCGCTTTTGCAGTTTTCGCCAATTCCGAAAGTTCGTCAAGCGAACGGTTTGCCGCATCTTCATTTCCCGTATCGATTCCGACGAGGATCACCCTCTCGTCGATTTGCTCCATCTCATACATATTATTTCTCCGAATTTTCTTTTATGAGAATTTTCCCTTCACAAAGATTTTCCCTCCACATAGATTTTCCCTCCACATAGATTTTCCCTTTACGTAGATTTTCCTTTCACGAAAAATTCCCTTTCATGAGAACTTTCTTTTGCCAAACGGTGTTTATCTCGTTTCCAAAAACTCGGCTTCTCTTTCCATCGCCGTATCTTCCGGATATTCGATCAGATACTCGGACGCTTTTTGCTTCGCGTTTTCCCAATCAGCCAGTTTTTCATAACAGACAACTTCGTTATATCTCATCTCCTGAATCATTTCAGCAGAATCTTTTCCATTTTCCGAATTCTTCTCTTCTTCACCTGACATATCTGTTTCCGCCATGGCAAGACCCGCCTGTATATATTCAAGAGCCGCCTCGTAATCCTCTGTCTTCATTGCACAAATACCCATCAGATTATAGATCTGAGTCGTCTGTACTACTCCTGTGTCAACAGCTTTTTTAAACGCATCGAGAGCCGAGCTATACTCCTCCTGCTCATAATATGTCATCGCAAGTCCCCGATACCCCTCTGCCGATTTCTTCTTATCCTTTTCTTCAGTCAGTTTTTCAAACTGTGCCTGCGCCTCTTTATAATCTCCTGCCTCCAATGCCTCTACACCTGATTTCGCACTGTTTGCACAGCCTGATGCCACAGTCGGCACAGCCATACAAAGAACTGCCGCCAACACGATCTGTTTTTTGATTTTCACGATTCGTTTACACCCCCGATTCCGGATACTTCATCATCCAAAATGAATTCAAAATATTAATTACCATCACAACCATGTCTGCTATAATAGCGCTTTGCATCGTCACAAGACCGAAAAACGCAAGTATGACTAAAAATACTTTCATACCGATCGCAAACAATACATTTCCCCGTACAGACCGGATCGTTCCTTTTGCGATCCGCACCGCATTTATAATCTTCGACGGCTCATCTTCCATAAGGATAATGTCCGCCGCCTCAAGCGCGGCATCCGCGCCGAGACCGCCCATCGCGATGCCGATGTCTGCAAGCGCCAAAACAGGCGCGTCATTCATTCCATCTCCTACAAACGCCAATTTTTCATTTTCCATGCGGTCATTGCAAAACTCTTCCAGAAGCTGCACTTTATCTTCCGGCATCAGCTCCGCATAAACGCTGTCGATTTTCAGCTCTGCCGCCACTTTTTCCGCCGTACGCTCGTTATCTCCGGTCAGCATAACCGTTCCCATATTTTTCTTTCGCATCCAGCGCATCAGTTTTCCCGTATCTTTACGAATCGTATCCGCAATCAATATGTATCCCGCATACTTTCCGTCAACAGCCACATGAACGGCAGTTCCGTCTTTTTCCGTCTGTGCGTAGAGGATTCCTTCCCGGTTCATCAGCTTGTGTTCCCGGCATAAACTTCCAGTCCGTCCACAAACGCATGAACACCGTACCCCGGTTCTTCTTTCACATCTTTGATCCGCGTACTTTCAGCCGGCTTTCCATAAGCTTCCGCAAGAGACAGCGCCACCGGATGCTTTGAATAACTTTCCGCCAAAGCCGCAAGCTCCAACAGTCTTTCCTTTTCAAACTTATACGGAACAATATCTTTCACATGAAATACGCCTTCCGTCAGTGTTCCCGTTTTATCAAAAACATATGTGTCTACCCGGATCAGATCTTCCAAAACAGCTCCGCTTTTTATCAGAACGCCCTGCTTTGAAGCAGATCCTATCCCGCCCAAAAACGCAAGCGGTATAGAAACCATCAACCCGCACGGACATGCCGCCACAAGAATGATCAATCCTCTGTATATCCACTCAGCCTTCGCCTCCACAAACATCATAGGCGGGAGAATGACAGTTAAAAGCGCGATCAAAATAACGATCGGCGTATAATATTTTGTGAATTTATCTACAAAATGTACGCTCTCCGATTTGTTTCATTTGCGCTTTCTACAAGCCGCATAATCTTCGCCGCAGTAGAATCATTGTACAGTTTCTCAACTCTGGCTTCCAACACGCTGTTCAGATTGATGCTTCCGCTGAACAGCCTGTCTCCGATCCGCACAGTGACAGGATCCGGTTCTCCTGTCAGCGCTTTCATATCAACTGTTCCCGTTCCGCTTGTCACAACCGCATCAACGGGATCTTGTCTCCCGGATGCAGTACGATCGTCTGTCTCAAATTCAGCTCCTGCGGCGGAACAATCTTTTCTGTGTTTCCGATTTTCAGGTTCGCATATTCCGGACGAATATCAATAAATTTCGCAATAGATTTTTTCGTCCTGCTCAGAGAGATTTCTTCTACAAGTTTTCCGACCTGATAAAAGAGCATCGCCGCAACGGCTTCTTTGTAACGTCCTACAAAAAATGCTCCTACAGTCGCTATGATCATCAGTAAGTTTTCATCCAGAAACTGCTTTTTCAAAAATTTCTCTGCCTGCTCTTTATAAATACTGATCGCCGATACAATATACGGCAGTAAAAACAAAAGCATCTCCGCCTTTGATTTCATCTTTGCCTGCATGCTTATTAAGAATGCCAGCAAATATAAAACAAGACCGATACCGATCTCCAATTCCCTTTTTCTGGTTTCTCTCGTCATCCCTTTTTCCCTTTTCCGTCAACTTTTCCCTGTTCGTCAGCTTCCCCTTGTTCGTCGGCTTTCTCCTGTTTGCCGGCTTTCCCTGCCCGCCGGCTTTTCTTTTATTACTCTTGTATATGTTCCATTCCCTGATTAATAATCGTTTTAATGTGCCCGTCTGCAAGAGAATAGAATACTGTCTTTCCTTCCCTTCTGTTTTTCACGAGCTTCATCTGTTTCAAAATGCGGAGCTGATGAGAGATCGCCGACTGAGTCATATTCAGCGTCTTTGCCAGATCGCACACGCACATCTCCGAATGAAACAACACGCTTAACAATTTCAGTCTCGTCACATCTCCGAACACTTTAAAAAATTCCGCAAGATCATTCAGCTCTCTTTCTGCCGGAATGTGTTCCTTTACTTTTTTTACTACATCTTCATGAACATGTATAAAATCGCAGCGTTCTATTTCTGTTTTTTCTTCCTGCATTCGTCTTTTCCCTCCAAATATACAGTATAACGAAAAGAGGCAAAAGCATCAATATCTTTTGCCCCCAAAGCTTAAAACTTAAGATTACTTAAGATTTTCTTTACTGTTTTCTTCTTTCGCCGATCACATTGTCAAACACATCTTCCATACTTTCTTTTCTCTGATCGTCTCTGATCATGCAGGCCTGAATCGCCTCATTCAAAGAGAGCATCTTGTCGTCAAGTTCCGACACCATCTTCGCACACTCTTTCAATTCTCTGCTTATATAATCAGGCGCATTCCCTTCAAACTTATAATAAATCTTATGTTCCAAACTCGCCCAAAATCCAATCGCTATCGTTCGGATCTGGATTTCCACTTTTGTATCGACTACGCTGTCGGAAAGAAAGATCGGAACGGATACAAGCATATGATAACTTTTATAACCGCTTTCTTTTGGATTTTTAATATAATCTTTGATCGAAAGAACTTTCAGATCGCTTTGATTGCCGATCATCTCCGCCAAACGGTAAATATCAGATGTAAAGGAACAAATAAGACGTACCCCCGCAATGTCATTGATATAGCTACCATGTTCTCGATCGACGTCTCATGGCCATACCGCCTTAATTTCTTCACAATGCTTTCCGGCGTCTTTATCCTTGTCTTTATATGCTCGATCGGATTATATTGATGTACATGCTGAAATTCGTCATTCAAAATCTCCAGCTTTGTTCCTACTTCTTTCAGCGCTGCGTTATACAGAAAAATGATCGTCTTCCAGCTATCGACATCCTCATAGCTTTTCAGCGCAGCTTCTACTTGTTGTTCACTCGTCATTTCAGACTGCCTCCGCCAGTTATTTTACTTTTTCATTCTAACATAAATCCTAAGGCATGTCATAGATTTCATTGTTTTTTAAGACTTCTCTTACAACTCTAATTTCATATCTCCCTGACGGATCCACTTCTTTTTCCGCATAAACTCAGAAATGAGAAGCGTCACCGCCGCAGGAAGGATAAACTGGATCAAAATGATCTTTCCGAGCACGATCACTCCCGCTTCACTTTGCGTCATTACCTGCCATGTCATAAGCGGACCGACAAGTCCGGCTGTTCCCATACCCGATCCCGTAGCGTTGTTCGTCATATGAAGAAGCATTGTTCCGATCGGACCTAAAACGGCGCTTGACAAAATAACCGGAAGCCAGATCAAAGGTCTTCTTACGATATTCGGTATCTGAAGCATCGACGTTCCGATTCCCTGCGCCAGAAATCCGCTGAATTTATTTTCTCTCCAACTAGCCACCGCAAATCCGATCATATTACAGCAGCATCCGATCGTCGCCGCCCCTGCCGCCAGTCCCGACAGATTCAGGATTACTCCAAGCGCCGCTGAGCTGATCGGAAGCGTCAGGATCATTCCCATTAAAACGGAAACGACAATTCCCATCAAAAACGGCTGCTGCTCTGTTCCCCAGTTGATCAAGGAGCCAAGCCATAACATAAATTCAGAAATCGGCGGACCGACAAACAGACCGACTGCCGATCCCGTTCCGATGCAGACCAGCGGAGTCAGTATAATATCAAGTTTTGTTTTACCCGAGATCAAGATCCCGATCTCGATCGCCAGATACGCCGCCGCAAAAGCGCCTAACGGCTCTCCCGGCCCTGCCAGAACCAGATTTCCATCCACAAGAACCTGTCCGGATAAGATTTTCCCGGCAAATGCACCGATCATACCGACAACCGCGGCCGAAACGATTACGAGATGTCCTGCTTCTAATTTTCGCGCCACACCGACTCCGATGCCTGCACCTGTCAAACCTGCGGCAATCTTTCCAAGTTCATAAATAAGATCTCCTGTGCCGCCTCCCATAAACAACCCGATCTGCTGAATGATCGTTCCTATGATCAGCGTAGCAAAAAGTCCCTGTGCCATTCCGCCCAGACCATCTATAAAAATCCGATCTAAAAGTTTTTTCATTTCTTAAGATACCCCCACTCGCCTGCATACGCTTCTTTTGCCGCAAAACACGGAGTCGTTTTTCCTTCTGCGTCCACGATTTCGGGGATCATGTCCGACTGCTTAAAATGATAATCCGTCAAAAGCCAGCTTACGATATTTACATTGTCCTTCCTTCCCACAACACAGTCCGGCGCAGCCATAAAAATCATCTGTTCAAGAAAATCTATATCGACTTTATTTTCTTTACTGTACAAAAGAAGATTTTTATGAAACCACAAATACACCCCTTTTACCGTCTCTTCTGTTTCTTGCTCTCCCTCGGTGTCAAGATTTCGTTTTTCCGAATCAAGATATACTGTCTGAAACTTTTCGTCAAATCCAAACTCCTCGATCGCCGCCAAAATTGCTCCGGCATACGGCTCTTCCTGTAAATACTTTTCCAATATTTCTTTGTCATTTATCGTGCATACTCTGATCATCTTTTTACTCCTTTACAAACTCCTGCGTCACATCATGTTTTCTTTTTTCATTTCACCGCACAGACACGATATAAACTTGCCGGCTTTCCCTGCATGTATATTTTGTCCGAGCGCCCGAACTGATACTAATATATCAAAAAGGCTTGCACAAGCAACGGGATTTTTGTATGATAAATTTCATAAACTTTGAAAGGAGCTTCGTTATGTTTCGTTTATGGGGAAAAGAATTTAAAGAAAACAGGCTTCTGCGCGATACTGTCATTTGCGATGAGACAACAGACACCCGCACACATAAGATTTTCAACGCTTTGGACGCCATCTGCTATGAGTTCGATCTAAGCAAGCCTATCTGGCTTGACACAACGATCGCCGACTTCAAACGGCACGCAAAAGCTCGGTTTTATCAGGATAACTTTGTAGACAGCATTGATTTTGATTATTTAGAAATAGAGGTGATCGAGGAATAATCCCCGGTCACCTCTGTCTTTTACCATTTTTCGTTATTATCCGATCTATCTGCGCCTCTTATCATCGGCTGATCGTCACTTATTTCTAACCGCCGCCTGTTTCCGGTTGTCATTCATTTCTGATCGCCGCAAGCGGACTTAACTTCATCGCCCTTCTCGCCGGGAAATATCCCGCCGCCGTTCCGACAAGCATTGCAAACCCAAGAGAAACAAGAACAAGCCACAAAGGAATATAAGAAATCTGCCCTGTTGTCATTCCCATCTCTTTGCCCTTCACAAGAGCATTGATCGCCGCAGACATAAGGAAACTTAAAACATTTCCGATCACACCTCCGCCAAGTCCGATAAACGCCGCTTCCAAAAGAAACATCTGACGAATATTTCCAAGACTGCATCCGATCACTTTCATAACGCCGATTTCTTTCGTTCTCTCATAAATAGACATCATCATCGTATTTGCGATTCCGATTGCCGCAACAAACAGCGAAACGGCTCCGATTCCGCCAAGCACCGCCTGAACCATTGCAAACTGTTTCTTCATGCTGTCGATATATTCGATATTCGACGACACATTATATCCCATCGCCCGAATCGCGTCTGAGACAGCCTCTACGTTTTCCATGTCGTCCGCCTGTACTTTTGCCGACGAATATACAAACTTATTATATGGTTTTCCGCTCTTTGTCGTCGGCTGCCCCGGAATCGCTCTTCCTCTGAATTCTTTTTCAAGATACGTCCTCAGCTTATTGATATCGCAAAACGTCATATAAGAATTCACCGTATAGGTATCCGGTCCGCCTTTTAAAACTCCGCTTGCAGATACGACATGTTTTTTCGGCGGCGTTTTTGCCGACGCTGTTCCGCCTTCTCCGCTTTCTCCGGCAGAGCCGCCGATATCCGAAGCCGCGCTCTGCGACTGATAATAGCCGTCCTGATCGAGTATAAGAAAAACGGAATCCGTCTGCAGATCTATATCAGGAAGTTCTCCCGAATCCCAATATCCTCTTCCTGATGTTTTTTCATAAAAATTCGTTATTACTGTATTTCCATATACAAGTTCCAGCTGGGCGCTGTTCGGATCAGGAAGCCGCCCGCCATCCTCCAGCTCCAGATTCAATGTCTTCAAACCTTCAGGCGTCATTCCTGTCAATTCGATAAAGCTTCATATTTTCCTTTCAGCGCGATTACCGATATGCTTAAGATCGGCTCTGCACTTTTCACATGGGCTACGTTTTTCAACTCTTTGATCACATCATCTGTGATGTATTTCTGCGATTCTTCTTCGTCCGAAGACATTCCCGAATAACCGTACATCATTCCGCCCGAATCTTTTCCCGTCACGGTAATACTTGTCGTTCCTCCGTTTTGCTCCACCTCTTTATACATGGATTCCTGAAGTCCGAGTCCGAGCGATATCATAACTACTATAGAAGCCGTTCCGATCACAACGCCTAGTACCGTAAGAAACGTTCTTAATTTTCTGCGCCGCAGGCTGCTAACGCTCATCCTCAGCAGATCGCTCCACCTCATCAAACAACTCCTCCTCTTCCGCTTCCAGACGTTTTGCTTTTTTCCTCTTCATAATAAGCACGATTGCCACAGCCACAGCAACGATCACAACTACGGCTGCTGCCAAGATCATTCCGATCGGCAGCCCCCCCTGTTCTTCCGGTATATCTGCCATAGCGTCCAGGTCTCCGGCATCTGACATCGGCATAACAGTAAGGTCAAATTTTTCCTCCGCTGTCGATACATTTCCCGCATCATCTTCATAAGTTAAGATCAGCTTACACTCTGTATTGTCCATCGTCTCTTCTTTCGCCGTCACGATGCGTCGATCATGCCTGTCGCGCCGGAATCAAGATTTCCGATAAACTGTTCGTCTGACTCGATCATCTTGCCTTCAAAACGAGCTTTCACATTGTACATCTTCACCCGTCCGAGATTGTACAGACTGCAGGAAATATTCGCCTCTTCTCCGACCGCTACTGTCTCCGGCGCGATCTCGATCTTACTGAACTCAAACCGGGCGTCCTGTATGACCGGGATCGCAAGGCTTGACTGCGCCTCATACTGCGCCGCGCTGCTGTCTTCATACTTCATAGACATGCTGATACTGTACGGCTTTTTCACAAGATCTGCCCGTGCATTCAATTCGATTGAAATGTCGCTCGTTCCTCCGGCAGGAATTCCGTCAAGATAAACAGAGCTTGAACCCGATGCCGGAAGAAACGCCGGAGCTTCCGCCGCACCTTCTGAACCTGATGACGGAGCCTGCATATCAAAAAGCATATTTGAAACAGCAGTTTTTGAAGAAGTATTTTTCAGGTGGACGATCAATTTAAAATTACTTCCCGCGCGAACTTCCGCCGGCTCTGTATTAAATCCTGTTACAATCACCCGCGGAACAGATGCGCTTGACGCATCCGCGCCGCCTGCCGAGCCGCCTGCCATGACCGGATCGCTGGTATATACTCCTCCGAACACCGCGCCCGAATCGTCCGGCGTTCCCTGCGCATTTCCCGATCCGCCGCTTCCGTTTCCGGTATTTCCGTTGTTTATCTCTCCGCCGTTTGCATTTCCACCCTGATTTTCCGATGGCTTTTCTTTTGCGGTCGTTTTTACAAAGACATACTTATCCGTCTCATAGGATTTCTCTCCGTCATCGTAAGAAATCTTAAATTCCAGTTTATAAGACTTCCCTGTCACATCTCCTCTTACGATAAGAGTTTCTCTTCACTCCCCCACACAGCCGCAGTCTGTCCGCCGCTTTTGATCGTAGACAACTCTTTTTCATAATTCAGCTTATCAAGTTCAAAGGGCCAGTCGGATGCATTCTTGATATCCGGTTCTATCCGCACGTTGTGCGCGTCTACATTTCCGTTGTTTTTTACATTGATCCGAAACTCGGATACCTTCTGCCCCGCCTTAAACACAGGCGTCTCCTGCCCGTCGCCGACACTGATCTGAATGTACGCAAGCTCTCTCTTTGACACCTGACTTCCGGACTCTGTTTTTTCCTCTGCAAATGCCACGAGCGGAGCAAGCATAGACAACACAAACACCATGCATAAAATTCCGATTCCGATCCGTTTCAACGTCATTTTTCTATGCTCTCTCATTTTCCTCTTTCCTCCTGTTTTCTGTAATGTGTACAATTTTTCCGTCTATAATCTCCAATACCCGGTCTGCATATTCCGCCTGACTTCGATCATGCGTGACCATGACAAGCGTTCTTTTCTGCTCTCTTACGAGTCTTTGCATCAGGCGCATCACATCTTGAGACGTATGTGAATCAAGCGCTCCTGTAGGTTCATCCGCAAAAATAATCTTCGGATCGTTCACAAGCGCCCTTGCCACGCTTACTCTTTGCTGCTGTCCTCCTGATAACTGGTTCGGCAGATGTTTTTTATGTTTTTCCAAGCTCACCAGATCCAGCATTCTGTCGGCTTTTTTTATTCGTTCTTTTCTCGGCTCTCCGCGAAATGTAAGCGGAAGCGCCACATTTTCCAGTGCATTCATCGTTCCCATCAGATGAAACGACTGAAATATAAAACCAACGTTTTCTCCTCTGAACTTTACAAGTTCATTTTCTTTCATCTGCTCGATATGCTTCCCCGCTACGATCACTTCCCCGCGAGTCGGTTTTTCCAGTCCGGCAAGCATATTCAAAAGAGTCGATTTTCCGGAACCGGACGTTCCGACGATCGCACAAAATTCTCCCTCGTACACTGAAAAACTAACGCCGTCCAATGCCCGGACGACCGAATCGCCGACACGATACAGTTTATACAGGTTTTTCACACTGATAATCTCCCTCACTGTCTCCTCCTTTTTGCTTTCTTTACTCATTCTGTCTGTTTGTTTTATCTCCTGTCTCAACACATACGAATCTTCGGCAGTCAGATCTGCCTTTTTACGAAACAGCGATGCATTGTTATTTGTATCGTATCATATGTTTTGTTAGATTTCGCTATGTATTTTATGAATAATTTCTTAATATCCGAATCTCATCTGCGCAAAACTTCTGTTTTCCCCCTATAACAAAAAAGGCCGCAAAACATCTGCAGCCTTTCTGCTTTCTTTTCTATTCGATCTGCCAGTCAATAGGCTCTTCGCCTTGCGACTCTAAAAACTCATTCGTTTTACTAAACGGTCTGCTCCCGAAAAATCCACGATATGCCGACAGCGGACTCGGGTGCGGCGCTGTCAATATCAGATGCTTCGGATTGTTCAGCATCGCCTTTTTTCTCTGCGCCGGAGCGCCCCATAAAATAAATACGATCGGACGGTCCTGACCGTTTAACGCCATGATCGCCGCATCCGTAAATTCTTCCCAGCCGATGCCCCTGTGGGAATTTGCCTGATGAGCACGAACAGTCAGCACAGTATTCAACATGAGAACTCCCTGATTTGCCCATTTTGTAAGGCATCCGTGATCAGGATCGTACACCCGAGATCATCATGAAGCTCTTTATAAATGTTGACAAGAGACGGCGGCACATCCACTCCCTTTTTCACTGAAAAGCAAAGCCCGTGCGCCTGTCCGTTATTGTGATAAGGGTCTTGTCCGAGTATCACTACTTTCACCTTTTTCAGCGGAGTCAAATGAAATGCATTAAATATATCCTCCGCCGGCGGGAAAATCAATCTTGTTCTATATTCCTCGTTTACCGTCTGAAATAATGTTCTGTAATATGGCTTTGAAAATTCACCTTTCAGCGCTTCATACCAGTCTCCGCTTATACCTGACATCTTTATCACCCTCGTCTTTCTTTCCGTTTGTATCTCCACCGCTTTTATCGGTATTGTCTCTTCATGCAGTCTTTCCCCTTGTTCCTCTAAGATCACAATCTTACAGAAACGCCTTCTTTTGCCAAATACTCTTTCACCTGTCTGATTTCCAGTTCTTTATAGTGAAACAGCGACGCCGCCAGAGCCGCATCTGCCATTCCTTCTGCAAGAGCATCCTTAAAATGTTCTAATTTCCCCGCTCCTCCCGAGGCGATCACAGGAATCGACACGCTTTGCGCGATCGCTTTTGTCAGTTCCAGATCGTATCCCGACTTCGTTCCGTCACAGTCCATGCTTGTAAGTAAAATTTCTCCCGCGCCGAGTTGTTCCACTTTTTGCGCCCACTCTACCGCATCGATCCCAACGTCTACTCTACCGCCGTTTTTATAAATATTCCAACCCGAACCGTCCTGACGTTTTTTCGCGTCGATCGCCACTACAACGCACTGACTGCCGAATTTATCCGCCGCATCGCGGATCAGCTCCGGCGTATTGATCGCCGAAGAGTTAATGGAAATCTTATCTGCCCCTTCGCGAAGAAGCGCCCGAAAATCATCGACCGTGCGGATTCCTCCGCCGACAGTAAATGGAATGAAAACACATTTTGCCACTTCTCTGACCATATCGACTACCGTTTTCCGCTGATCGGAAGACGCTGTAATATCAAGAAATATAAGTTCATCCGCTCCTGCGGCGTCATATGCCTTCGCGATCTCCACCGGGTCTCCGGCATCTTTCAAACCTACAAAGTTGACTCCTTTTACGACCCGTCCGTCTTTTACATCCAGACAGGAATAATTCTCTTTGTAAACATCACATTCACCTCTTATAATTCCACGAAATTTTTCAATATCCGAAGTCCCGCCGTACTGCTCTTTTCCGGATGAAACTGACACGCAAAAACATTTTTTTGTTCTACCGAGCATGGATATGTACACCATATTCAGCGGAAGCTTTCACTATTTGCTCATCCTCTGCTTTCAAATAATAAGAATGCACAAAATAAACATACGGATCATCTTCTATCCCTTTGAACAGCCTTCCGTTATTCTCTAAATGCAGAGAATTCCACCCCATATGCGGAATTTTTAATCCTTCTGCATTCGGATCCTGCATATCTTTCCTTTTAAAATCCCAAGTCCTTCCACCCCCGGCGCTTCTTCGCTTTGTTCAAACAACACCTGAAGTCCAAGGCATATCCCCAGAAACGGAATTTCCTTTTCCACTGCTTCCCGGATCACAGCGTCAAGTTGTCGCTTTCTCAGATTCTCCATAGCGTCTCCAAACGCGCTACCCCGTAAAACAATCTTATCCGCGCCCAGTATTTCATCTTGTTTCGCCGTAACTGTCACTTCCTGTCCGAGACTTAAGAGCGCTTTTTCCACACTTTTAATATTTCCTGCGTCATAGTCTATAATTGCGATCATATTTTCCTCTCCCTGCTTTTGTTTTTCATTCTATATTTCTCTTTTTCGTTTCTTTATTCCGTACGGCAGTTTTCCGCTTTTCGTTTCGTGTTTCTATCTTCTTTTTCCTCTTCCTGTTTTTACGACCGGAATCGGCGTATGATCTACCGCATCCAGATTTTTAATATATTTTTTCGTCTCTTTTACGATAACCGGAGAAAGGAGCAGCACTGCGGTCAGGTTCGGTATCGCCATCAACGCGTTCAGTATATCCGCCACCTTCCACACAAGATCAAGCGTAAGCACCGGAGCGACAAGAAGCACCGCTACATAGAGAAGCCGATATGGAAGAAGTCCCGCTTTTCCCGCAAAATATTCTACGCACCGCTCACCGTAATACGCCCATCCCAAAATCGTCGAATACGCAAATGAGATAATACCGACAACAAGAATAAGAGGACCGAAAAAGGGAATCTGACCAAACGCCATCGTTGTCAGTTCGCCTCCGTTTACCGCCTCGTCAATATTGATCGCCGGATTTTTCATAATCGTTGTCACAAGCACAAGTCCGGTCATCAAACAGACGACAACCGTATCCCAAAACGTTCCCGTGGAAGAAACAAGAGCCTGACGGACCGGATTTTTTGTCTTTGCCGCCGCAGCCGCGATCGGAGCCGAACCAAGTCCCGATTCATTTGAGAAAAGTCCTCTTGCGACTCCATACTGAATGGCATACCGGATACCTCCGCCTACAAGTCCGCCTGCGGCCGCTCCTTTTGTAAACGCAAGCCGGCAGATCGTCGTGACCGCCGGAATGATGTAATCATAATTGATAAACAATATAACGACGCAGCCTATCACATAGAAAGCCGCCATAAACGGAACAAGCTTTTCACATACTTTCGCAATACTTTTTATTCCTCCGAAAATCACAACCGCCGTCATCCCTGCCACAACAACGCCGACAACAAACGGATCGATCCCAAGGTTCTTACTGCACACTTCCGCGATCGCGTTTACCTGAGTCGCGCATCCGATTCCAAAAGAAGCAAAACCTGCCAAAAAAGCGAACGCCAAACCGAGCCACCTCATATTCAGTCCGCGCTCCAGCGCATACATCGCACCGCCCTGCATTCGCCCGTCTTCTGTTTTTACTCTGTACTTTACCGCAATAAGCGATTCGGCATACTTCGTTGCAATTCCGAAAATGCCCGTGATCCAGCACCAGAATACAGCTCCCGGACCGCCCAGAGCGATCGCTGTTCCGACACCGATGATATTTCCCGTTCCGATCGTGGAGGCAAGCGCTGTTGCAAGCGCTCCGAACTGACTGACTTCTCCGTCTGCCCCCTCTTCTTTTGCAACCGAAAGCCGAATCCCTTTTGTAATTGTCTTTCTCTGGATAAATCCTGTGCGAACTGTCAAAAACAGATGCGTTCCCAGCAAAAGTGCGATCATCCCCCAGCCCCATACGAAATCGTCTGCCGATTGAATGATCTCGTATATTTTATCATACATACTTATCCCGCCCTCCTTCTTACTTTTACACTCTTTTTTACATTTTTTACTATTGCAAAAAGGGCATACGATATACCGACCGCTGACAGCCGGCATGCCGTATGCCCTCTTACGCAACTATCCTTGAATTATTAGTTGCATTTTAGCACATTTACGCGCTAACGTAAAGCATTGAACTTATAAGTTTTTCACGCTTTTGCATCCAATTCAAACCAAAACGCTACTCCATTATCAAAGTTCTCTACTCCGTATTTCTGGTGGAACGATTCCATGATCGCTTTCACGATCGACAGACCGATTCCGTTGCCGCCATATTCTCTTGTATGCGCTTTGTCCACTTTATAGAACTTATCCCACAACTTCGGAATATCTTCTTCCGGAATCGGAGTTCCGCTATTAAACACAGTGATCCGCACTTTTCCGTCCCCATTTTCTATACGGACTTCTATGCGCTTCTCATTGCCGACATGGTGGATCGCATTCGTAAGATAATTTCGTACAACCTGCTCTGTTTTAAACTCATCCGCCCACACACAGATACTTTCATCGGAAATAAAACTGATCTTTGCCCCTGCCTGCTGAACAAGGATCTCACAGCTTGCAATTACCCCCTTTACAAGGCGCACGATATCAAACCGCTCAAACTGTACTTCATCAGAGCCGAATTCCAACTGATTCAGCGTCAGAAGATTTTTCACCATCACATTCATTTTCGCCGCTTCGTCTATGATCACATCACAGTAAAATTCGCGGCTTTCGGGATCTTCGCTGATTCCTTCTTTCAGCCCTTCCGCATACCCCTGGATAAGGGCGATCGGCGTCTTTAGTTCATGAGACACGTTTCCGAGAAATTCATTTCTCATATCCTCGATCTTTCTTTCTGTTCGATATCTTTCTGCAGCTGATTATTCGCCTGCTTTAGTTCTGACACCGTTCTTTCCAGCTTCTCCGACATTTTATTGAAATTATTCCCGAGCACACCGATCTCATCCATGCCGCCGCGCGTATACTTGGTATCGAAATTTAAGTTTGCCATCTCCTGGGATAATCCGGCAAGTTCCATGATCGGTCTTGTAATACTTCGGGAAAACATCCATACTAACAGACCTCCGATAACCATTCCGATACATCCGAGATAGATCAAAAAGCGGTTTGCAAGAGATGCACTTTCCGTAATACTCGCATAAGGACACTGCATGATAAACCATGAGCCGTCCATAAATCTTCCCCACATTTTCAAATACTCTACATCTCTTTGTACTTGACTGCTCTTATCTCTGTAAATCGTGTAGTCCTCATTCCGCTTCAGTATGTTTTCATGATCGACTCCTTCCATTCCGAATAAGCCGCTGAACATTTCTTTCAAACGCGGATCGCTTTCTCCAAGTGTCGTAAGGATCGCATTTCCACCTCCGTCCACCACGACAAGGTCAACGTTCGCCCGCTCAAGCTGTGTCAGAATATCCCTCACCGAATCAGAATCTGACAGACTTCCGGACTCCAGCTTCGCATTGACGTCATTGTATGTTCGGATCAGATCATCCGCTTTGTGAGACAGATAATAATGTCCTAAAAAAGCGTTATTTATAATAAGGACAAGACCTAAAATAAGACTGAACAATCCGATAAAAATCGCCGTCATCTGACGCCTGATCGAATACTTTATCATCCTTGTATTTCCTCCGGTTAATTGACTTCAAATTTATATCCCATACCCCATATCGTTTTGATATACTCGCCCCTGTCGCCTAATTTACTACGGAGTTTTTTCACATGAGTATCGATTGTTCTCGCATCACCGAAATAATCATAATTCCACACATTATTCAATATTTTTTCCCTGGACAGCGCAATCCCCTGATTTTCCACAAAATATGACAACAGTTCAAACTCCTTATAACTTAAATCGATCATCTTGTCATTGATCTTAACAATATGCGCCGCCTTATCAATCTTGATATCTCCCGCTTCGATCACATCTCCGGCCGTATTTCCGAGAGTTCGTCTTAAGATAGCGTTTACCCGCGCCACAAGAATCTTCGGGCTGAACGGCTTTGATATATACTCGTCCACTCCAAGTTCAAACCCTTGAAGTTCGTCACGTTCTTCCGATCTTGCCGTCAGCATGATGATCGGTACTTTGGACGTCTCTCTGATCTCCCGGCAAACCTGCCAGCCATCCATCTTCGGCATCATCACATCAAGGATCACAAGGGCCAATCTCCTTATCTTCATAGAAAATGTCCATCGCTTCCATGCCGTCTCCCGCCTCAAGCACAGCATATCCTTCCCGGGTAAGAAAGTCTTTCACAAGTTTTCTCATCCTGCTCTCGTCATCTACAACAAGCACTTTTATATTTTCCACAATATCCACCTCTCATATAAAAATGTACCGGCAAAAATATTCCGATAATTTCTCTTTTATTTTCAGATTACCATACAAATATGTCAATCCTGTGAATTTGTTTTATTTCTCGTCCCAAAACCCCCGTTCCTTTCTCTTGAAAAACAGTATTTTTAGTGCTATTATTTTTAAGATTTATAATTCCTAAGGAGTTTTTTTATATGGGACTTACAGAACTTTTCATCCTGGCAGTCGGACTTTCCATGGATGCTTTTGCCGTTGCCGTCTGTAAAGGACTTGCTATGCCGAAAGTCACCTGGAAAAAGATTACCGCCGTCGGTCTTTGGTTCGGCGGATTTCAGGCTCTTATGCCTGCAGCAGGCTACTTTCTCGGCATCCGGTTTAAAGACGGCATTACCGCTATAGATCACTGGATTGCGTTTATGCTGCTTTCCATCATCGGAATTAATATGATCCGCGAAGCTTTCTCCGGCGACGAAGAATCTTCAAACGACCTTTTAGATTGCAAAACGATGTTCCCTCTGGCTGTTGCGACAAGTATTGACGCTCTGGCCGTAGGCATCACCTTCGCCTTTTTAAATGTACATATTATTCCTGCCGTTTCATTTATCGGCGTAATAACGTTTATCATCGCTGCCGCAGGTGTAAAAATCGGAAACATATTCGGGACAAGATACAAAGCGAAAGCAGAGCTTGCCGGAGGTATCATCCTGATTCTTCTCGGCGTTAAGATCCTGCTCGAACATCTCGGCATATTTTAAATGACAAACTTTTGATCCGATATTTTTATCGGCAAAAGTATTACATCAGGGAGACTTTTATTATTATGGAAAAGAAAAATTCATTCATGCAGACGAAACCTGTTTTTTCTCTTCTGCTTTCTATGTCTGTACCTATGATGCTGTCCATGCTTATTCAATCGCTTTATAACATCGTTGACAGTATCTACGTTTCCAGACTTGGCACAGATGCTCTGACTGCCGTTTCGCTTGCCTATCCGCTTCAAAACGCGATCTTATCCGCAGCGGTCGGAATCGGCGTCGGGATCAGCTCCGCTATCTCCATTCATTTAGGAGCGGGAAATCGGGAAAAAGCTGACCGGGCGGCGACTCTGGGAATCGCCCTTACATTGATCCACTGCATCTTTTTTATCATTGCAGGTCTGACGATCTCCGAACCGTTTTTAAAACTTTTTACAGACAACCCGAAAATATTAAACGACGCATCCATATATACGGAAATCGTACTTTGCCTTTCTTTCGGCTCTCTTTTTCAAATTGCATTTGAAAAGATCTTCCAGGGAATCGGTGAAATGAAGATTACAATGTACCTTCTCATCGCCGGCTGTGTCGTCAATATTATACTCGATCCGATCCTGATCTTCGGATTGCTCGGTTTCCCGGCGCTTGGCGTTGCAGGCGCTGCCATCGCACCGTGATCGGACAGATCAGCGCCTTACTCTTATACATCATCGTATATAGAAGAAACTCTTACGCGGTACACATCAGCTTCAAGCATCTTGTCTTTGATAAAGCGATCATCAGACAAATTTACAGTGTCGGAATCCCCTCTACTGTTATGATGCTCCTGCCGTCTATATTGATCAGTGTACTAAACAGTATACTTACTGCATTTTCAGACGTTTATGTCGCAGTTTTAGGCGTTTATTTCAAACTTCAGACTTTCATCTATATGCCTGCAAACGGAATCGTACAGGGAATGCGTCCGATCATCGGGTACAATTACGGCGCCGGTGAAAGTTCCCGCGTCAAATCAACAATACGATACAGCCTGCTCACTGCGGCAGGATTGATGTTGACAGGAACGATCCTCGCTCTTGCCCTTCCGAAACAGATTCTCGCTCTGTTCGATGCAGACGCCGCTTTAATGAGCGCCGGAGTCACTGCTCTTCGCATCATCAGCCTCGGATTTCTTGTTTCTTCTGTCGGTCTGATCTATTCCGGCGTATTTGAGGCGATAGGAAACGGGCGGAATTCTCTGATCATCTCTTTGCTCCGCCAATTTGTGATAACAATCCCGTTAAGTTTCATTCTCACCCGCTTTTTCGGACCTACGGGCGTATGGATCTCATTCCCTGTAGGTGAGCTCTGCGCTTCCGCCGCGGCGTTCTGCCTATTAAAAAAATATCAAAACGGAGCATTCTCGCCTCTTTGACGGGATGCTCCTTCTATATAATACGACATCCTCAGCAAAACCATTTTAATTACCGAAAGGAGATTTCCCTATGAAACACTCTTTGCAAATGTCTGAAACACTCCGCTTAGGAATCATCCTCGCCTTATCCGGCGGATTTATGGACGCCTACTCTTATCTTGAACGGGGAAACGTATTCGCAAACGCAAACCGGAAATCTGCTCCTATTCGGTGTAATCTCGCGGAAGGGAACTTATTTTGCCATGCTCAGCTATCTCCTCCCTGTCTCGCGTTT
>ENA-OQEB01000142-OQEB01000142.1-human-gut-metagenome-genome-assembly--contig:-NODE-142-length-29218-cov-4.471142_pt1 | contig 29218 bp, 39 predicted proteins | sample MGYA00242787_ERZ504619 | MGnify/ENA primary metagenome ERZ504619 (study PRJEB26092, sample SAMD00036317) | human gut metagenome | host: Homo sapiens | study: EMG produced TPA metagenomics assembly of... | reverse complement strand
CCGGCGTAGTGATGCTCGGCGGGCTGGCCTTCAGTGGTTTCGACCGCGACCTCGGCGGAAGCTTGCGCCTCGTAGGCCTTGGCGTTACGTGCGGCCTTCTCCTTGGCACGGCTGGCGACGGTGAAGATGCAGATGATCAGGGCGACCAGCGAGATGGCGGCGCACAGCAGGTAGGAGAACGCGATGCCGCTGGCCGTGGCGGACTTCACACCCTGGGACATGTGCGAGGCGGTCACGGATGTTTCTGCGGTGACCAGAAGCGAGGTCGCAATGGCTGCCGCGATCTGGCGGCCGGTGTTGGCGATGGCGTTGCCATGGGCGATCATGTCGTTCGGCAAAGCGTTGACGCCCCAAGTGTTGATCGGCATGTTGGCGATAGCCTGACCGGATGCCTGCAATGCGCAGAACACGGCGACAAACAGCACTGATGTCCTGGTGTTGATGGTGCCGAGAAGACCAAGAGAGATGGTCATGAGCGTAAGGCCGCCGATACCCACGCCGCGCGGGCCGAATTTGTCGAATGCGGCACCGGCGACCGGACTCAGGATGATGCCGACCGCCGCGGCGGGCAGCATGACCATGCCGGTGACGGTGGCGGATTGGCCGAGCACATTCTGGATGAAGATAGCAACGTCACGTTGGTTGCGGCGACTGCGGCGTTGATCAGAGTGACCAGAATCGCGGAGTTGCGGAAGTTGCGGGTGGCAAGGGTGTCAACGCGCAACAATGGCTCATCGAGCTTGACTTGCTTGTATATGAATGCGACGAAGGCCACAAGACCAACGACGATTGAGGTAATGACGACCGGACTGGCCCATCCCATCGTGGAAGCGGACGAGAAGCCATAGAGCAGGCCACCGAACGCGATGGTCGAAAGGATCACGGACAGGATGTTGAGCTTTGGGTTCTTCAACTCGCCGACGTTCTTGAGCATCATCGTGCCTCCGACAAGGATGACCAGTGTCACGACTGCGATGCCAACGAACATTGGGCGCCATCCGAAACTGTCAATCACCAGACCACCGACAACCGGGCCGATAGCCGGGCCGGCGGCCATGACGATACCGGCCATGCCCATGGCGGTGCCGCGCTTATCCGGCGGATAGACGAGCATCGGCACTACGGCGACCAATGGCAACAGCACGCCGGAGCCGGCGGATTGCAATACGCGTCCGATGAGCAACAGCACGAAATTCGGCGCAACGGCACACAGCAGTGTGCCGACCATGAAAGTGGCAAGGGCTCCGGCGAAGAGCTTTCGGGTGGAGAATTTATCAATCAGATAGCCTGAAATCGGCACCATGATGCCCGAGACCAGCATGTAGACGCTGGTCACCCACTGCACGGTGCCGGTGGTGATATTGAAATCACGCATCAGTGCCGGCAAGGCCGGTGACATGACGGTCTGGTTGAGCAGCGCGATGAACGAGCCGACGACGATCACGCCTACGATGATGAATCGGGTGTGCGGATCAATAGGCTTTGCGGAACTGGCGGCGGACCCGAATTCCGCGGTTTTCTGTGAGGTCACAGCATTTCCTTCTGTTGGTAACGGCATGTGTGGGCGATCCGGCCCCATACTTGTGTCAAGACGCGGGGACACTGATGAGTCCGGGATAAAGGAAAAGCCGCCATCCGTTCCGCATTCATATACGGCAAACGATTCGCGGCTTTGCGTAAGTTGATGGCTATGGTGAGCGATTCATGCGACGTCGACTGCGGATGGGCCATCGGTACATCCCGGCATAAGGCGTGTCCCCGCTACACCAGCATCGAGAATAGGGCCATTTGTGGATTGGCAAACAGAACATTGCCGACGAACGACCCACGGCAGGCGCGTGCGATGAACATCGCGTAGCGATACAGGTTCATGGCATCTCCTTGATGGGTTTTCGTACGGCAGGTATCGAGAAGCCTATCATCATTCAAATCGACGGTGAAACCCACGCATGCTCAACAATACACAAAATCTTCACAAGAGGATTGGGCTTACGCATACGCTCCGCCTGAATAACGGTCCGGGGATGAATCAGAGGCGAGCTAAGGGTTGCGTCTCGTGTTTCCGTCATGATGTCTGGCAAAATAGTGAAGCTGAACATGCGAGGCATCGACCGGAATCGGAAAGGGACTAATCATACGAGTTCTCGGCAATATCCTGTGGATCATTCTTGGTGGATTGGCCATCGCAATCGGACGGGCATTGGTGGGACTGATTCTGTGCATCTCCATCATCGGCATTCCGCTCGGCATTCAAGCGTTCAAGATGGCCAAGCTTGCGCTCTGGCCGTTCGGCGCGGAAATCGTCAACCTGTAGATTCCAAATACTACAAAGCCGCCAAAGCAACCCTTGACGAGGCGATCACCGACGTCAACAATTGGATTGACCAGTAAGCCGCCAAGGCCGAATAATAAAACACACATTATGTTGCTGCAGCAGCCAATCCTTGCAGAACAATGTCATGACAAAGGCCTGAGAAGACGACTTCTCAGGCCTTATCCGTGTCGCTTCTCAGTCGCTTGTAGCGACAGCTCCCCTCAAAAGAGGGGAGCCAGAGAAACACTTACTTCGAGACGTTGAATTTAAATTCGACGATATCGCCGTCCTGCATCACGTAGTCACGGCCTTCCTGACGCAGCTTGCCTTCCTCCTTGATCTTGACCATGGAGCCTTCGGCAGCCACGAAATCGTCGTAGGAGACGATGTCGGCCTTGATGAAGCCTTTTTCGAAGTCCGTGTGAATCACACCGGCAGCCTGCGGGGCGGTATAGCCTTGTGGATCTGCCATGCACGCACTTCCTTCTCACCTGCGGTAAGGAAGGTGGAAAGGCCGAGCGTATCGTAGCCGACTCGCGCCAACTGATCCAGGCCGGACTCCTCAAGACCGCGTCGGCGAGCATTTCACGCGCGTCGGCTCATCGAGTTCGGTCAGATCGGCTTCGAACTGCGCGTTGAGGAAGATGGCGGGGGCCGGAGCCACGGATGCGGCGAGCTTGGCCTGCATGTCTTTATTCTGCAGTTCGGCATCGTCCACGTTGAACACGTAGATGAACGGCTTGGCGCTCATCAAGTGCAGATCGTAGACGGAATCCTTGTCGAAACGACCTTCGCGAGTCGCCTTATCAATGGTTTCGCCAGCTTCAAGAATGGTCTTCGCCTGCTTGACGGCTTCCATGTAAGCCGGTTCGATCTTCTTGCCGCGCAGATCCTTCTCCAGCTTCGGCAGCGCGTTCTCGATGGTCTGCAGATCGGCGAGGATCAGCTCGGTGTTGATGGTTTCAATGTCGTCGGACGGATCGACCTTGCCGTTGACGTGCACGATATCATCGTCTTCGAAGGCACGCACGACCTCGCAGATCGCGTCGGCTTCGCGAATATTGGCGAGGAACTTGTTGCCCAGACCTTCACCTTCCGAAGCGCCCTTGACAATGCCTGCGATGTCGACGAACGTGACGGTGGCCGGCACGATCTTCTCCGTATGCACGAGCTTGGCGAGCACCGGCAGACGGTCATCCGGCAACGGCACAATGCCGGTGTTCGGTTCGATGGTGGCGAACGGATAGTTTTCCGCCAGCACGTTGTTGCGGGTCAATGCGTTGAACATGGTGGACTTGCCGACGTTCGGCAGTCCGACGATTCCGATAGTAAGAGACATGGTTCCCTAGCTTAGTATTAGGCTTCGATGGCGTCGACTGCTTTGATAACGGCACCACGGAACGCGCTTTCCTCCAACGATGCGACACCCCTGATGGTGGTGCCTCCCGGAGAGCAGACAGCGTCTTTCATGGCACCCGGATGCGTTTCGTTGGCCAAATAGAGCGCGCCCACGCCTTCCACCATTTTGGCAGCCAGACGATACGCGGTAGCACGCTGCAATCCATATTTCACACCGGCATCGCCCAATGCTTCGATGTACATGTCGGTGAAGGCCGGCGCGCAGCCGGCGATGCACATGCCGATGCCCATGTGTGCGGTGTCCACGCGTTCAATCAGGCTGATTGACGAAAACAGGCTTTCGAAGGTTTCCGTCTGTTCCTGCGTGAGCGTGTTGTCGATTTCCGTGACCAGCACGCCTTTGCCGACAGCCATCGGCGTGTTCGGAATGGTGCATTGGATGTGCGCCTGCTCGAAAGACGTTCCGAACAGGTCGCGGAATTTGTTCAGATCCCAGCCTGCCGCAATGGACACGACGATGGTGTTCTCTTGCGCCAGCTGATCAATGATCGGTGCGATCACGGTTTCGATCTGATACGGTTTGATGGCGATGACGACCATGTCAGCTGCTTCGGCGACTTGCGCGGCGGTACGCACCGCTTTTGCGCCGAGTTTGGCGGCGTTGCGTTCCAGCTTGTCGTAATGCGCGGCACAGGCCACGATGTCGCCGCCATTGACGACGCCAGCGTTGACTAGCCTTCGGCGATCGCCTGTGCCATATTGCCGTATCCGATGAATCCGATGGTTGGATTGGCCATGTTTCTTTCCTTTGCTATCGATACTCGTCGTTGCCGAACAATCGTCAGAACAACTCCGCCAAATCTCCGCGGTTCAACGCCTCGGTAAACAGATGTCTGAACACGGTGGAACCATGCACGCCGTCATGTTCAAACTCGTTGGTAGTCCAATAATGTGAACGACCGACGCGAGACAGCGTGTCGAGCTGCAATCCAGAATCGACGTACATGTCGTCAAAATAGACGGCGGCCTGCAGCGGAACCTCATTGCGAGCCAACTGGTCGGCATCGTAGATCGTGCCGAAGTGCGTGTCTTCCATAAGCACGTCCATGGCAGGTTTGAACGGACGCAACGCACGTTCCTGCTCGAACATCCACGGGAACATGGCCTCGCCGGTGAAATTAAGCGGACGAATGTCACCCGCGAATTCCGGATGCTCGCAGCGCACGCGCTGGGCGGCCCAGCGAATCGGCGTTTTCAGCTCGCCGTTGGCGTAGATGAACTCCTGCAACGGCCAATACAGTGGGCGAGACGAGGTCGCATCCATCACGGAAGACAGGAATTCGTCAGACAGTTCCGTCGATGTCGAGGCCGAACCGTCTCCGTCAAGGAATGCCTGATCAAGAATCCAATGCACGCGTTCGAAACTTGGCTTCATACCGAAATCGGATCCCAAGCATTGGAAGCGTTCCACCGTAAGCGGATCGCCGTTCGGCAATGTGACCTTGCGAGATCGCAGTATGTCGGCAACCGTAGCGGCACGTTCGATATCGATCGGGTAGCGCTCGTAGAACTGCTTCGTCTTTGCCGCCATGCGCGGGAACGTATGACGGTACACGTCGGTCGCATCGGCGGGAACGTGCGGAATACCGCCCGTAGTGAAGCTGGCGATAACCCCTTGCGGGAACAGCGAAAGATACGTCAACGTCAGGAATCCGCCATAGCTTTGACCAAGCGTGACCCAACGTGCGCCCCCGAATTCGGTGCGACGCAGATGCTCGAAATCACGAACGATCGAATCAGCGAGGAAACGCTTCAAAAACGCGGCACCGGCCTTGCCGTCGCCGTCCATGCCCTCAATCACATGCGTGTCGACACGAGACGAACGCCCCGTACCACGTTGATCCGGCAATACCACGCGGAAATGCTTGATCGCTTCCTCGATCCAGCCATCGGAACTTGGGCCGAGCGGACGTGGACCGGAACCGCCTGGGCCGCCCTGCAGGAACACGAGTAGCGGCAGGTCGTCATGCACATGTTCGGGAGCGGTGACCACACGGTAGAACAGGCTGATCGATTCGCCATCGAACCCATGACCGGCTCGTGGCCCGTCCAATCCAACGGCACCTTGATGGAACGATCCTCAATATGCAATCCGGGCACGTAGTATTCGCTCAGCAACGTCATGCATTCACCTTTCCTTTGGCGTCATCGGCATATTCAATGCGAGTAGTGGCTTCTTGATGGCTTCCATCCCACCCACACGCGGAGACAACCTTACCTCACAAAAGCGGCTTTATCTTACCGCCATTTCATTCCTGCGCATGATGGCGCCACAGCGTATCTGGCGCTAGGGTGGAGCATATGTCGAATTTCAAGCAGCGTCTCTTGTCGTGGATGCATGGTCATGTCTTCGCAGGCGATCTCATCCTCACGCTTGTTATAGGTGTTCTGCTGTTCGGCGTGACCGGCAGCATCACCTATAATCCGGGATTGCTGTTTGACCTTAATCCTTCCATACAGATGGCGTGGGAAGCGGCAATGCTGATCCCGCTGCTGATTCGTCGATGGCGGCCACAGACCGGAGCGTTGCTCTGTGTGGCATTGGCCTTGACGCATCTCATATTCGGCCCTTGCATATTGGGCGCCGATATTCTGGCATTGGTCATGCTGTATTCGGTGATCGTCTACGGCAATCCCAAAAACACGAAAGCCTTCATTATTTTGGCGTTGGCCATCGGTCTTCTGGCTTCGGCGTTGATGGCATGGACCATGACCAATGGGCCGCTGCTCACCGGTGGCAAAGTGCATACGTGGAGCAGTTGGAATGGCTCAAATCCAAATGGCGCAATGGTCACGGAAGTCACTCTCGGCTCCATCTACACAGGAACATCCATGTCGGAAGTCGCCGACATGGTGGCGCAATACATGCTGGTGCTGACGCCGATTTTCGAAGTATGTATCATTTCCACCGTCATTGTAGCGTTCTGGCAGCGTGCCCGTCTGGCAACCGTTCGCATGATGCGGGAACGCAATGAGGCAATCGCCGCGCGAGACCAGGACGAACGCGATATCGCCGCGTTGGCGGAACGAGCACGCATCGCACGTGACATGCACGATGTGGTGGCGCACACCCTGTCAATCATCATCGTGCAGTCTGATGGCGGCCGCTATGCAGCACGCATGATCCCGCGGTGGCTAGAAACACCATGGAGACGATTCGACACGAATCGGAACGCGCACTGCATGACATGCAACGTCTTCTGGGAGTATTCGGGGGTTCACCGCACGCCGATTATAACGATATCGGCAATCTTGTGGAACAAGCGCGAAACGTCTCCCCCGACATTCGAATCCGACGGAATATCACCGGCACCGCCAGCCCAGAACAACTCGGTGAACAAGCCTCGATAGCTTCCTACCATGTAGTGCAGGAGGCGCTGACGAATATCCGCAAGTATGCGGGGCCGCACGTCGATGTGCATATCAAAGAGTCATGGAACAACGGTTTGCTCACTTTGAGCGTCACCGACAATGGTCGTGGCGCGGCGGCCAATATCGACGGGCATACGCCAGGTTACGGCCTGTTGGGCATGAAGGAACGCATCGAATCGGCCGGAGGCTCATTGCAGGCTGGCCCTCAACTCGGCGGAGGCTTCGAAGTTATGGCCACCCTGCCTTACGGCGGTAAAGAGCCAGCGACAGACGAAACCGGCGAACAGTATGCCTCGGAACAGTCCGAATCTTGCAACACAACTACCATATCCAGCAAAGCGAAATTATCCGACGAAGCAATCGCACCTCACACAGCCGTCAACATATCGGCGCGAATCCCAGATCAACCATCGGAACAGACGCAGGAAACCAACCCACCAACCGGTCGCGATCATCGTTCGAACGCCCTGCAACACTTGCGCATTACCGCACCCAATCTGCATGATTTGCTCACATCGTTGAAACTGAAATCCGTAGAACTTGCCAATACATCCAATTCGCGAGGGCTGAATTGGGTGGAACGTGTTTCCGCGTGGACGCAGCACCATTATGTGCTCATGGATTCCGTTGGCGCCGTGATATTGGTCATGCTGCTGAATCGCATGTCGATTACGTTCTTTTTTGATAGTTCACGCGATGCGCAGCTCTCTCATGCGATCGCCGCATGCTGCTTGCTGGCGCTGGCTCTTCGACGAAGGCTCCCCGAGACTTGCGCGCTTATTGTGTTCGTATTGTCGGTTGTGCAATTGGTGTTTTTGGGATCGATTGAGGTTGGACATATCGTAGCGTCGCTGTGTGCGCTGTATTCAGCCGTATTGTATGGGCGTGAACACGCATGGCGCTGGACCGGTCTTGCCGCCGCTACCTGTTCGGTGCTGATGGGCTTGAGAATCGCGGCCGACCAGCACGGATACACTACCCTGTTCGGCGCCATCGCCGCTTCCGCGGGCTTAACAAAACCGGTTTCAGCCACGTCAAGTAGTAGTGCAGCGTTCTTTACCGGCGTCATGCATACGGTTGCAGTGCTGATGCTGTGCGCCGGCATCATGGCGTGGGCACGTTGGGCGCGTTCCAGCGATTCAAACGCACTGGTATTGCAGACTCGCGAAGAGGCACTGGTGTCCGAACAGGAGAAGCAGCGTATTCTCGCGGCGAATATGGAACGTGACCGTATCAGTGCCAGCATTCAGGCTGAAGTCACCGCCACGTTGAACAGCGTGATCAGCCAGGCCGTCGATGGTATTCATATGTTGGACAGCGCCGAAGCACAAGGCAAGGAGCCTACCGCCGACGAGATTTCCGCAGCGTTCAAAGCCATTGGCGAGCAGGGGCGCGCCGCGCTTAAGCGTATGCGCGAACTGCTTGGCGTGCTTCGTGAGACTGGTTTCAGCGATGACGCTCATGCCGGTAGTGCGAGCGAACTGCGGTTGAGGCCCGCAGCGCCGTTGGAGGAGCAGCTGCAGCGCGTGTCTCGATAGCCGATTCAAGTTTTTCAGGGAGATTTAAGGGTTTGTTTCGCGCTGTGAGCGGAACAATGCCGATAAGGTGGAGAGTATGAGCGAGGAACAGAAGATTCGTGTGGTCATTGCCGATGATCAGGAATTGGTACGTGCCGGTTTCGCATGGTGATCGGCTCCCAACCTGATATGGCGGTTGCGGCGCAGGCTCGCGATGGCGCGGAAGCTGTGGCGTTGGCGGAAACGCTGCATCCTGACGTGGTGTTGATGGATGTGCGTATGCCCGGCATGGATGGTATCGAGGCGACTCGGCAGATCAGTGCATTGCGGCATCGCTTTGCTGCCGATGGAACGCAATCAGAAGTCACTCATACCAAAGTGATCATTCTGACGACATTCGATTTGGATGAATATGTTATGGCTGCGATCACTGCCGGAGCTTCCGGTTTTCTGCTGAAAGATACGGAACCGGAAACATTGCTGAATTCGATTCGCACGGTTTTTCAAGGTAATGCGATTATCGCACCGTCCGCCACGAAACGTCTTATCGAGAAAATGATGGAAGGCGATTTCATGGCTGCGAATGTTGGCGCACATGGAAATTCCACTGCTTCTTCCACTTCTGATTCGACGTACACCGATCCGGAACTAGATGAACTGACCGATCGCGAGCGCGAAGTGCTTATTGAGATCGCGCATGGATTGTCGAATCAGGAGATTGCCGACAAGCTTTTCATCAGCCTGCCGACGGTGAAAACGCATGTGGCGCATATTCTGGCGAAAATCAATGCACGTGACCGCGTACAGGCGGTGGTGTTCGCTTATGAAAACCATTTGGTCTGACTGGTTTGTTGTTTTGCGTATGCATGATACGCAAAAAGGACTCCTACCATGTTTGTGGTAGGAGTCCTTTTCGTTGTGTTTGCTATGAAGCTCAGGCTTCGGCGAGCGCCTCAACAGGAGGCGTGCTCACTGCCCTGCGTGCGGGGAATACGCTGGCGAGCAGTGCTGCCACGGCTGCCACGGCGAGTACGATGCCATTAATGCCCCATTCGAACGGGAACACCACTTTGCCGTACATGCTGAACACCACGTATGCGCCCAGCCAGCCGAACAGTGTGCCAAGTAGTACGCCCGAGATGCCGGATACCAGCGAGATGAGCAGGGCTTCCACCGCGAGGGAGCGTCGCAACTGGCCTCGAGTCATGCCGATGGCACGCAGTGTGGCGGATTCTCGGGTGCGTTCGATCACTGACAGCGACAGCGTGTTGCTACGCCGACAAGTGCGATGAGCACGGCCACGGCGATCAACCCCACCAGAAGCATCATCATGGAGTCGATCATGTTCGCCCATACGATGCGTTCGGCGATCGGTCCGGTCACTGTCGCATCAGTGCTCTTCTCCAATGCGGCCTGCATGTCGTTGTAGATGTCGTCAACGGAAACTCCCGACTTGTCAGTGTCTGCCTTGACCAGCAACACATGGGTGGCGGCATCAAGGTCACCATTGGTGAAATGGCTTTCATCCACGAATCCGACAGCTCCATATTGCGCGGATACACGACGGTAGTCGGCTTGGTTGGCTTGCAATGTCAGCGAACGCGTAGCGTCGCCGTTCTGGTTCCATTCGGTGGAGAAATCAGCCGTGCCATTGGCGAACTGCAGCTCCTTGCCGGTTTGCGCATTGTATGTTGGCATGAGCACGCTATCACTGTCGATGGAGGCGTTACCCAAGTTGGCACGCATGACCTGCTTGACCTGATCGATGTTTTTCACGCCGACCAGCAATGCGGACGTAGGCTGGGTTTCATCCGCTTTCTCCAAGGTCACGGAAACCGCCGGCGCATACAACGTGTCGGACACGCCGTTGATGTCAGATACATCCTTGACCATTTGCTGGCTGATGTCATCGCCCATGGCCACGATGTCGACGCTATAACGGGTGGCGAGCGCACCATTCATAGTCTCTTTGGCGCTAGCGGCACCGGTTGCGATGGTGGAGACCAAGGTGACGCCGATGAGCAGAGCGGCACCGGTTGCTGCGATGCGTCGCGGATTCTTCTGAATGTTGGCGTGTGCAACTGTTGCGGAAGGGCCTGTCAGCGAGGCCAACGCTCCAACGCCCTTCATGAGGGTCGGCATCCAGAATACCGCGGTGACCACCATGCCGAGGAACACCAGTGCGCACCGGCGATGGCTATGAGCAGAATCATCGTGAATTGATCGCCGCTCGCATCCTCGCCGCCGTTGGTGGCCTGCACCTGCCAGATGGAGAATATGGCCATGGCGATACCGACCGCCACCATCAGAATACCGATTATGGCTCGCGTAAGGCTGGAACGACGGTTGTCGGTCAGTTCAATCGGACGCAATGCCTCCAATGGCGTTACCGCGGTGGCGGAACGTGCGGATCCCATGGATGCAAGCACCGTCACCACAATACCGAAGAGAATCGGTACGACGGCGGCTTGCCAGGAGAAGTTGAACCGCATACCCGCCTGCATGATGTCGCTGACGCACATGCCCCACATGAGCAGGCTTCCAAGCACCACGCCAAGCACGGATGCGACGAAGCCGAGCACCACCGCTTCGAACAGCACGGAACCATACAGTTGGCCTTTCTTTGCGCCGATGGTGCGTAGCAAGGCGAGTGTGCGGCGGCGTTGCGCCACGAGCACTTGGAACGTGTTGGCGATCACCAGTGCCGCCACGAACATGGCAAGCACGCCGAAGCACATAAGGAATGTGGTGACGATGTTGGTTTGGTTGCCGCTTAAGGATTTGATGCTTTCGTCACTGATTTGCTGTCGTGACATCAGATCGAAATGCTTTGGCAGCAACGCTTTCACACCGTTGATGGTTTTTGCGGATACGCTGTTTCCATCCAAGCAAGGTCGAGATACACCATTGTTGTTCCGGTGGCGTTGAAATCGTCCACTCCCTGCATTGTGGCAAGCAGATTGTTGGATCCTACGATCGCACCACCATAGTATGAGTAGGCGCCGTTCGGATCGGACGTGAGTCCTACCACGCGCACGTTGTCCGCCTTGGCTTTGCCATCGTCGCCTACCGCATATCGGGAGGTCAGGCTTACAGTGTCTCCAACGCCGACGTTCAACTGTTTCGCCATGTCTTCCGGCAGTGCGACTTCGTTGGAGCCCTTCGGCTGGTCCCCTTCCGTAATATTCACGGGGAGCATGTTCTTCTGTGCCGCGGTGGAAATGATCTCGCCGCTGACGGTGCTGTCTCCCTTGGAAACGCTGACGCCGGTTTCCACCGAGGCACGGACGCCGCCAACCCCTTCGATGCCGGCGATCTGGTCGAGATGAAAGTCGCCGACAGTGCTGGAATACGCCTCGTTGAGTTCCTTATCGCTCAGGTCGGAGCTGTTGACGGTCACCGCATAGTTGGCGTTTCCGAACATGGCGGTCAGCTGCCGTGTCAGGGAGTCGTTCATGGCATTGCCGAACAGGAAGGTGCTGGCGATGAACGCCGTGCCGATCATGATGGCGATGCCTGCGGGTATGAGCATGCGCTTGGTTTTTCGCATGAGTTTCAAAGTGATGGACCACATGGTGGATTCTGTTCCCTTCTTCGAATGCTTCTATAGTGCGTTTAGCGGGAATGTCTCGCGGAAGCCACATTCATTGTGGCGGCCTCACGTTCCTTCATCAGCAGTTCACTCATCTGGTCTGCTGTCGGCTTGTTTACGTCCGCCACGATCTGGCCGTCGGCGAACACGAGCGCACGGTCGGCGTAAGACGCGGCGACCGCATCATGCGTGACCATGATGATGGTTTGGCCAAGTTCGTTGACGGAACGTTTCAGGAAGCTCAGCACTTCGGCGCTTGATACGGAATCAAGATTGCCGGTGGGCTCGTCTGCGAACACCAGTTTCGGTTTGGTGATCAATGCTCGCGCAATGGCAACACGCTGCTGCTGGCCTCCCGATAGTTCGTTCGGACGATGGTTGAGACGTTCCTTAAGGCCAAGCGTTTCCACCAGCAGACGCAACCACTGTCGGTCGGGTTTCGCTCCAGCCAAGGTCAATGGCATGAGAATGTTCTGTTCGGCGGTGAACATCGGCAGCAGGTTGAAGCTTTGGAAGATGAATCCGATGTCGCGGCGGCGCAGCAACGTAAGCTGGTTGTCGTTCATGCGCGTCAGATCGTCGCCATTGAATATGATGTGCCGCCGGTTGCACAATCCAGTCCTGCCAACGTGTGCATCAACGTGGATTTGCCGGAACCGGAAGGTCCCATAATCGCCGTGAATTTTCCTTTTTCAAAAGCGACGTTGACGCCACGCAACGCATGCACCGTGTTATTTCCGGAACCGTAGTCCTTCACAAGATCCACGGTTGCAATGGCCGTATTGGTAGCTTTGATGGTGTCCCTGATATCCATGCTGTCATTCCTTTCTTTGGATTACCTCCAAAATTACGGAAAAACAGCTGATTCGAATATCATGCGTTGGTCTGAATTATCATCTCATCCTTGAGAATGAGCAAAGACGAGGCGCCTAATACCATTGATTCATCAATCGTCGAGAAGTACACCATCCTGCGGAGGTTCGAGCCAGTACGACTCTTTTTCCACGCTGACGGTGGAAGCCCACCATGTCTGGTCCACGCCTGGCAGCGAACGGATGGACTCATCCACCACACGCCACAGGTCCTCGTCATCTCCGGCGATGATTTCGATGAGGTAGTCGGCGCCATTCAAACCGACTCCGCTCATTGCATATGTCACCTCGTCGATCGCTAACAACTGTTCGACGTCGAGGCGATACGGAGGCTTCACACCGATGCCGAGAAACGCTTGGCGGAATCCCCCTAAACGCATGGGGCTTACCGTGGCCATAATGCGCATCACACCGGAATCCTCCAGTTTTTTGACGCGCCCACGAATCGCGGTGTGCGTCACACCAAGATGTTCCCCCAGCATGGCGTAGCTTACCCTGCCGTCTTTCTGCAATTCGTTGAACGTGTGCACGAATCGCGCGTCCAACCGATGCACGGGAATATCGGTGCCGACGCTGGCCTCACGTTTGGTCATGAATCCAGTTTCGCCGCGTTCGGCCAGCAGACGGTTGACCACGCTGACATTATGGTCGTCAAGCACCAATCGACCGCAGGAGAACACTTGCAGACGGGTCAATCCGGGCAGTGCGCGCAAATCGTACTTCAGGAAATGGTCCATACCGTCGGCTGAATACACCACGGCTTCGGCGATGATGTCGGCATCGCCCAGCGTGCAGACACATAGGTGACCTGAGGCATGGCTTTGAGCATGGCGAGCGCCTCGTTGCGATTGCCGTTGATGCGCAGTCCCACAAGCACCTGACTGTAATTGCCGAGACTCAACGGATTGCATACGGCACAATGGTCATGATGCCCGCATCGGTGAGCCGTTTGTAGCTTTCCGTCGCCGCATATACGGAAATGCCGATTTTATCGGCAAGCGCCTGCATGGTCATGCGTCCGTTGCATTGCAGTGCCGATACCACCTTCAAATCACGTGCGGTGATTGTGGTACGCCCTTCATCCTGTGTCATTGCACCCCCTATGACAGCCATGTCATCAACCACACGCTGCCTGCGGCGGCGGCGATGGCAATCACGAGAATAATCCAGTCGGCAATGCTCATCGTGAGATTGACCCGATATGTGCGTTTCACACCGTTCCGATTCAGGTTGAGTCCGCGCGATTCCATGGCCCAGCCCACGCTTTGGCTCATTTTGTAGGCGCGGATCAATACGGCGATGATGATCGGCAGATACGATTTGAACCGGTCTACGAGACGTACGAATATGTTGCGTTTTTTACCTGCCGCATTGACTTTGCCGCTCAGATCAAGCCCTCGCGCACGCTGCGCTTCGGACACGGATTGGAAGATGGAAAAGAACACGGGAATATACCGTAATGCGGTTGCCAGGGTAAGCCCGGCCTTGTAGGGCATACCAAGCGAGGTAAGGCCACGAACCAGTTTGGTCTGGCTGGTGGTGAACAGCGTGATGAAACATGCAAAGCCGAGCGCTGGAATGCGCAGACCCATCACCGCCGCCATGAGCAGGTTCTCCTGCGTGAGACGCAACCATCCCCACTGCCAGAGCACGTGCGTTCCACTCTGGTCGAAGACCGGCCAAAGCACCACGATGAACACGATGAGCACGGCGAGGATCTTCCACACCCATCCAATGCGTTCGGCGGGCACACGGTCGGTGGCGAGCATCACATGTTCGAAAATGAGGATGCCGAGGATGAACGCCCAGTTACGCCATACGAGCAAAGGGCCAGCATGACGATGGAGATGAGGAATTTGACGCGCGGATCGGTGCGATGCAACCATCCGTCGCCTGGCACATACAGGTCGGCATCCATCAGCGTTCCTCCTTGTCGCATTCATCCTTGGCGATTTTCAACAATACGTGGGTCGCCGATACCGGACCGCGCGACTTGTACGGCTGCCGCGCCTGTCGCGCGGGCGATTGTTGCGCTTCCTGCGATTTATCGATCGGTCCATATTGCACGATATGACCGTCTTCCAATTCGAGCACGTGCGTGCAATACCGATATACGGCACGCATGTCATGGCTGATCATGATGACGGTGACGCCATGCCGGTTGAGTTTTTCCACGGTTCCAAGGAATCGTGATGCGAGACGATGGTCGAGACCCGCCGTAGGTTCGTCGAGGACGAGTATTGGCGTACGCATGGCGATCACCGAAGACAATGCCACCGCACGTCGTTCGCCGTAGCCGAGCGTGGCCGGCGAAACATCCTCATACCGGTGCAGGTCGAACAATGTCATCATTTCGTCGACACGTTTGAACACGGTGGCCGCGTCAAGTCCGAGCGCGGTCGGGCCGAACGCGATCTCCTCTTTGGTGCTGGAGCAGAAAATCTGATGGTCGGGATTTTGGAATACGAATCCGACGTGCGCGGCCATTTCGCCCACGCTATGCTTCGACACGTCGAGCCCATCCACATTCACGATTCCTTGCGTGGTTGAATCAGCCCGTTCAGATGCTTGGCGAGCGTGGTTTTGCCTGACCCGTTGCGCCCAATAAGCCCTACGAAGGCGCCCTGTTCGATATCCAAGCTGACGTCGTCCAGTGCGGGAGACGCATTGCCGCCCTGCCCATAGCGGTGCGTCACATGGTCCAGACTGATGATCGCATGCTTCGGCTTGGCGTCGTTCCCTACCGGCAACGCCTTGATGACGGGAGATGGTCCGTCACTCACCCGCACGCCGGAGGATTCCAACAGTCTACGTTCCCGGGTAAATAGGCTGGCGTCTCCATTGCGCACCACTTCACCGTTGACCATGAAGAGCACCTGATCGGCCCAGTAGGCGATGTGTTCGGTATCCTGCTCGGCATGATCACCGTCATGGAACGGGTCTGGCGAATGCGGTCGAGCACGTCGAACACTTCCTGCTTGCCTTCGGGGTCGAGGGCCGCGGTGGGTTCGTCAAGAATAAGCACATCGGGTTCCGCCGCGAGCGCGGCGGCGATGGCCACGCGCTGCATCTGGCTCCCGACAGGCTGGTCGGCACACGCTTGCGGTATCCGGCCATGCCGACTAAGTCGAGCATGATGTCGATCTGCTTGTCGATGATGTTTGGGGCTACTCCGCGGTTTTCCAGCGGGAAAGCGATCTCATCCTCGACACTCGAGCAGAACAGCTGCGCTTCCGGATCCTGTTGCACGTAGCCGACGCGCTCCGACAGTGCCGAGACGGAGTGCCTGCTCGTATTCATGCCGTTAACTTCCACGACGCCGCTCATGGTGCCGTCGGCCAGGTTCGGAATGATGCCGGCCAATGCCATGCATAGCGTGGACTTGCCCGCTCCGGTCGGTCCGATGATGCCGACGAAGGATCCGGACCGGATGTCGAAGCTGACGCGCTTGAGACTTTCCACCGGCTTGCTCCCGTCGGTCAGTGGCGCGTACTTCCATCCTAAGTCGCGAACCGTAATCATGACGCTCACCCCGTGCTTTCACGCATTTTTTCCGCAGCCGGTAACCGCATTTCACAATAAAACCCGTGGAATCGCCTTTCATCGGCAAATCCACGGGCCTGCCTTCACATGATATTAATGTATCACTCCCCCGCCTTAATACCGAGGTTGCCCAAACGTACCAGCGGCGGATAGGCCTGACGAACGGCGGTGAACAGCGCGAAGCCCACAATCAGACCCACCGCCATCTGGAAGGAGTTGCCCGCGATCTCACCCAACGCCGGGCCAAATCCGGAAAGGATTCCGCCTGCGATGAAATAGCCGAACACCTTCCATACGCCTGCGATCACCGAACCGATGATGATGTTCGCCGGATTGAACTTCTTGACGAGCAGGCCCACGAGCACAGCCTGCAGGCCATCGATGACGAACGTGAAGATGGCCCACTGCGGATAACCGGAAATCAGATCGCTCAACGCCGGGCCAAGACCGCCGATAATGCCGCCCACCCATGGTCCGAACGCATACGCGCTGAAATAGATCATGGTGTCGGACAGGTTGAGGTAGCCACGGATCGGGGTCGGGATCTTCACGAGCATGGTCAGCACCGTGGTGACCGCGGTCATAATGGCGATCAGCGGAATGGTGTTGACCTGCAACGCCTTTTTGATATCGTTCTTGACTTCTTGAGCCATAATCGCCTCTCTCTTCTCTCTTTACGTAATCCGCAATATCATTACCACTATTTATCTTTTTGAAAGAAATCTGAACTTCTTTCTTTCAAAAGATAGAATTTAGATATTACTTTTCGTAACAATCGCAGATTCTATACCATCTGCGCTACATTACGATGACAACGTCCGCGAATATGGCGAAACGGTTTGTGGCACCAACCTTCTCTTCGGTGCCACAAACCGTTTCATTTGCTCAGGATGGCGTTATTCCGCCGATCCGATACGCCTCACTTGGCGAGACCGGATTCGCGCAGAGCCGCGAAACCGCCCTTGAGATCGTCGAGGATGTCTTCGATGTTCTCGGTGCCGATGGACAGACGGATCGTGCCCTGGTGGATGCCCTGGTCCTCAAGCTCCTCCGGCGTCTCCTGAGAGTGCGTGGTGGAGGCCGGGTGAATCACGAGGCTCTTGGCGTCGGCCACGTTGGCCAACAGGCTGAACAGGTGCAGGTTGTCGATGAACACGCGTGCCGCGTCCTTGCCGCCCGTGATGTCGAAGGTGAAGATGGAGCCGCCGCCGTTCGGGAAGTACTTCTTGTACAGCTCGTTGTCCTTGCGGCCTTCGATGGACGGGTGGGAGATGGATTCGACTTCCGGAACGGTCTTCAGGTAGTCGATGACCTTCAGCGCGTTCTCGACATGGCGCTCGACGCGAAGCGACAGGGTTTCGGTGCCCTGCAGCAGCAAGAAGGCCGAGAACGGAGACAGGGTTGCGCCGGTGTCGCGCAGCAGGATGGCGCGGATGCGGGTCACGAACGCGGAACCGCCCAGAGCCTCGTAGAAGTTCAGACCGTGGTACGACGGATCCGGCTCGGTCAGGGTCGGGAACTTGCCCGGCACTTCGGCCCAGTTGAAGTTGCCGCCTTCCACAATCACGCCGCCGAGGGTGGTGCCGTGGCCACCGATGAACTTGGTGGCGGATTCGACCACGACGTCAGCACCGTGCTCCAGCGGGCGGAACAGGTACGGGGTGGCGAAAGTGTTGTCGACGATCACCGGCAGATGATGCTTGTGTGCGATGGCGGTGATGGCTTCGAAATCCGGCAGGTCGGCGTTCGGGTTGCCGAAGGTCTCGAAGTAGACGAGCTTGGTGTTCTCCTGGATGGCATTCTCGAACTCCTGCGGGTTCTCAGCGGAGACGAAGGTGGTGGTGATGCCGTCACGCGGCAGGGTGTGGCGCAGCAGGTTGAAGGTGCCGCCGTAGATGTTCTTGGCAGCCACGATGTGGTCGCCGGACTGGGTGATGTTGCGCACGGCGTATTCGACCGCGGCGGCGCCGGAAGCGACTGCCAAACCAGCGGCGCCACCTTCAAGGGCTGCGATGCGGTCTTCGAACACGCCCTGGGTGGAATTGGTCAGGCGGCCGTAGATGTTGCCCGGATCGGCCAGACCAAAACGCGCCTCGGCGTGATCAAAGTTATGGAACACGTAGCTGGTGGTCTGGTAGATCGGCACCGCGCGGGAATCGGTTGCCGGGTCGGCCTGCTCCTGGCCGACGTGAAGCTGCAGGGTTTCGAAGCGGTAGTTCTTGGAATCTGCCATGGTTTCTGCTCCTTGTGGGGAAGTGGTTCGTTGCTTGTCTTGCTGACCACCCGCCTTGCCGTGTGTGGCGGTTGGTCAGGTGTTGGTAGCGACAATAATCCGACGTCGCTTCGCAATGCAAACCGAGCGTTATCGCACTTGCCTATATCCCCTTATAAACCGTTGCAATCATTGCCATCCAGGCTTTGCAAAACTACTCTGGTAGCCATCAAAAAACTTGCGACACGCCAGCAAACGGCATCATGGTGACCCGCCGTACGAGGCGATGGGGCGGTGAAGTCAGGTAAGCGGCTAAAGTCATGGTCAGGCAATCGCAAGAGAGGGTTCCCATGAATGATGTGATTCTGTTCGACCGTGACCCACGGTACATTCCACGTGTGGCCGCGGTGCACGACATGTGCGGTTACGGCAAGTGCTCGCTGACGGCGGCCATTCCGATTCTGTCGGCGGCCGGATGCGACGTATGCCCCGTGCCGACGGCGCTGTTTTCGGCGCATACGCGCTACAGCGTGTTCACGTTCCACGATACGACCGAAATTTTGGACGGCTATCTGGATGCGTGGCGCAAGGAGAACGTCGATTTGGACGGCGTGTATTCCGGTTTCCTCGGTTCCGCCGAACAAGTCGCGATTATCAAACGTCTGTATGCGGATTACCCGCACGCCTTGCGTTTGGTGGATCCGGTGATGGGAGACGGCGGCGAGATCTACGCCACATACACGCCGGAATTATGCGAGGCGATGGGCACGCTGGTGGATGGCGCCGACGTGCTGATGCCGAATTTGACGGAAGCGTCCATGCTGACGGGACGCACCTACCCGGGCAGAACATCGACAACGCGGAAGTGAACGGCATTATTGACGCGCTGCTTGCCTTGGGAGCGAAAAACGTGGTGCTCAAAGGCGTTGACCGTCAGGATGGCATCATTCGCAACTATGTGGCATCGGCCACTTCCGGCGCATCCGGCAAGCAAGAGATTGCGCACGACAAGCTGCCGTTCATGACACATGGCACCGGCGACGCCTTCGCATCCGCATTATGCGGTGCGGTGATGGCCGGCAGACCTCTGGCTGAATCGGCGCATATCGCCGGCGAATTCGTACGCCATGCCATGGAAAGCACGCAATTCCAGCCGAACCACACTGAGCGCGGTGTGAGCTTCGAGCTGAACCTTGACGAGTTGACGCATCTGGTTCGCCGCTGAACATTCCAACCATATGCGGTTTCGGGCGCTCCATGGCCGCTCGCCTTGTGGAGCAATGTGGATAACGGCAAGTTATCCACCAACTATCCCAAACACGCCCGAAACCGCATCCTCTATCCACATTCGCCGTTCGCCCTTGCTTCGCGCCGGTCCTTTCTGCTGGACTTGAATCATGAACGGCAACACAACACATAACGTTCCGAACGCAACGCAGCGCTCGGAACAGCTTCTTGATTCCATCGCACGGCGACTGCATGATGGCACACTGTGCGCACGACAGGTCGGCGAACTCGGCGAACAGTATGCGGCCGCATGGCTGGAAAGCCAAGGCTGGCAGACGCTCGACCGCAACTGGCACTGCCGATATGGCGAACTCGATATCGTTTCACGCGACGATACGGGAATCATCGTCTTCGTCGAAGTCAAAACCAGGCGGACGCTCCGCTATGGCACTCCGCAGGAAGCCGTGACGTCATCCAAGCAGATCAACCTGCGCCACGCGGCCGTGCAATGGCTGTCGGACAGCGACCATCGCACGCCGCATAACGGCGTGCGCTTCGACGTCGTCACCGTCATCGTCCGTGATGGCAAACCGCTTGTCCACCATATCGAAGGAGCGTTCTGATGGCTATCGGCAGCGCGCTTTCCGTGGGTCTCATCGGCCTGAAAGCCTTCATCATCCAAATCCAGGCGTTCGTATCTCCGGGACTCCCCTACTTTTCCATCATCGGACTTCCCGACACCTCGCTCTCCGAAGCGAGGGAACGTGTCAAATCCGCATGTCAGGCCAGCGGTGCCAAATGGCCGGAAACACGGGTTACGGTCAATCTTTCGCCGGCGTCCATGCCCAAACGCGGATCCTCACACGATCTGGCGATCGCAGCGAGCGTGCTTAGCGCATCCGGAACGATACCGCATGACTGCTTGAACGACACCGTCGTGCTCGGAGAGGTGAATCTCGATGGCACGGTACTGCCCATCAACGGTCTGCTGCCGATTCTGCTGCATGCACGCGATCAAGGCGTATGCAAGGTGATCGTACCGCATGCCAATTTGGACGAGGCGGCCCTTGTGCCCGACGTCGACGCCATTGGAATACGTCACGTCGGCGAACTGATCGAACTGATGGGAGGCACCGCGAACTATACGATACCCGATATGATCCGAGACGTGGATGCCAACGACGGCGCCATGTCGGTATGTCCTCCTCCCGGAGATATGAACGAAGTCATGGGGCAGGAAACGGCCAAATGGGCGTTGGAAGTGGCGGCTGCCGGCGGCCATCATCTGATGATGACCGGTCCTCCCGGCACCGGAAAAACCATGCTCGCCTCGCGCATTCCCGGCATTATGAGTCCGCTCAGCGAATCGGAACAACTGGAAGTCGCATCGATCCGCTCCCTATGCGGCACATTGCCCAGCTATGGCATCAGCGATGTTCCGCCATTCGAAGCGCCGCACCATACCGCATCCACCGCATCCTTGGTCGGCGGCGGCACGGGATTGCTCAACCAGGCGCGATCACGCGGGCGCATCGGGGCATCCTATTCATGGACGAGGCGCCCGAATTCTCGGCACGCACCCTGCAAACCTTGCGTGAACCATTGGAATCCGGGTATGTGGCGATATCCCGCGCGAAAGGCACCACCTACTATCCGGCACGATTCCAACTGATCATGGCGGCCAATCCTTGCCCCTGCGGCTACGCATACGGCAACGGCGAGCGCTGCACGTGCAGGGAAAAAGACCGTATCAAGTACTTCAGCCGCCTGTCGGGGCCGATCCTCGACCGCATCGACATTCAGATCGAAGTGCCTCCTGTGGAACGCATCAACCCAGGCACGGTTCCTTCCGGCGAATCCAGCCACGCCATCCGCCTGCGGGTCATGGTGGCAAGGCAAACGGCACAGGAACGTTTCCGGGAATTCGGATGGGTCTGCAATGCGCAAGCCACCGGAACATGGCTTCGCGCCAACACGTCCACAAAAGCCATCGAGCTCGTGAACCATGCGTTGGCCAGCGAACGGCTCAGCCTCAGAGGGGCGGACCGAGCCATGCGACTCGCATGGACGCTATCCGACCTGTCAGGCAAAACCTCTCCCGGACCGGAAGAGATGATGCAAGGAATCTCCATGAGACGAGGTTGACATGAACGAGAACACAACCGCCGATACGAGCGTCAACGCAACCGCCATCGACGATGAGACCTGTCACGCGCGGTGCTCACCTATTGTCTGGACAGCGCCGATGCGATGATGTACGCGCTGGTCAAAGGCATCGGATCAGCCACGCATACCCTGCAACTGCTTGCCGACAGCGGTCCGGGCAATCATGAAAGCGTGGCCACGGCAGCCTATAAAACCTTGGACGCGGCGCTCATCAACGGCATTACACGTTGGGGACGCACCATCAATGCTCGAGGTATGGCCTCCTTCCACGGCGCAATGGTCTCGTGGCAGCATCGCCTGACCACATTGCCCAGCACCGACCCCGAGGAGCTCAAAACGTGGTTCACCGCAAACGGCACGCAGTGGATCGTCGCACCGCATCACCTACTGGCCTTCGCAGCTTGCCGACCTCACCATACACACGGACTGGGCCGCGCCATTATGCCTATGGGGGAAAGGTGACCCCCAAGCGTTGGTGTCATGCTCCGAACCGGTCGGTGTCGTCGGATCACGCGGCGTAAGCGAGTACGGAAGGCAAAGCGCACACGAGCTCGCCAAACAAGCGGCCCGAGCAGGCCATCTCATAGTGTCAGGAGGCGCTCTGGGCACCGATGCGGCCGCCCACTGGGGAGCCATCCAAGCCATGGACGAGATCGGAACGCCCCTCGCAGGACGCACCGTCGCGGTATTCGCCGGAGGACTCAACTATATCGGTCCGAAAAGCAACGAGCGCCTCTTCGAAACCATCATCAACCATTCCGGCGCGCTCATCTCGGAACTCTGCCCCGGAACCGTTCCGGAAGCCAGACGATTCCTTATCAGGAACCGCCTGATAGCGGCGCTATCATCCACCCTCATCGTAGCCCAGGCACGCGCACGCTCCGGCGCGCTTAACACCGCAGGATGGGCCAACGAACTCAACCGCCGTGTATTCGCCGTGCCAGGAGATGTAACCATGCCTCACAACACAGGATGCAACCGACTCATACAAGAAGGCCAAGCCTCCATCATCTGCTCGCTGACCGATATCGACGAATTCTGCCACGCAGCGCATCGCCCGCAATCAGCCGACGCGGCAGACAACGACGACGAACCGTCGGAAGAGTCAACCGACACCAGTCTGTCGCAACCAACCAACGCCACTGCAGCCATACTCAAAGCCATACGAACATGCAGCGCGAAATACGGCCACGTCTCCACTGACGGTCTACTCGCCATCCTGGCCGAAAGCAATCCCGGAGAATACTCAATCTCACGAATCAGCATGGAGCTGGGATTAATGGAACTCAACGGACTTATCTGCACACAGCATGGCAACATCACCATCACCGACGCAAGCGCCACATGACATCACGCCCAACAACGCCACCGCCAAGCCTGCACAGATCAACGGAATCCATCGAAAACATACGCATCAGACACGCATAACCACGCATGCAGCGGCAAACCCGCCAACCGGCAAACCGCAATGAGGTCACACCTTGTGCGAAAATCGTTGCTATGAGTCCGAAGCATGTTGAAGATATGTATGATGCAGTAATCGTCGGCGCAGGCGCGGCAGGCCTGTCCGCAGCATTGGGAATGCTGCGAAGCGAACAAATGCAAGCCCTGAAGGAAGCCGGCATCGAGCCGAACATCCTGGTGATCTCCAAACTCCAGCCGTTGCGCTCGCACACCGGTTCCGCGGAAGGCGGCATTGCGGCCAGCCTCGGCAACGTCGAAAAAGACGACTGGCACTGGCACTACTTCGACACGGTCAAAGGCGGCGATTGGCTCGTCGACCAGGACGCGGCCGAACTGCTCGCCAAAGAGGCGTCGGAAACCGTAATCGATCTGGAACATGACGGTGTGGCGTTCTCCCGTACTGAGGACGGCCATATCGCACAACGACGTTTTGGCGGACATACCAAGGATTTCGGCAAGGAACCGGTTCGCCGCGCCGCCTATGCGGCGACCGCATCGGCCATCAGATCCTCTTCTCCTTGTGGCAGCAATGCGTGGCCGAAGGCGTGGAATTCGCCGAGGAATGGTACGTGACCGATCTGGTAATCACCGAAGACGGATCCAAAGTCGAAGGCGTAGTGGCATTTGACACGCATAAGGCCAAACGCACGCCATCCACGCACGCAACGTGCTTCTGGCCACCGGAGGCGCAGGCCGCCTATTCCACACCACCTCCAATTCATGGGATCTGACCGGCGACGGCATGGCTCTCGCACTGCAAGCGGGACTGCAGCTTGAAGACAGCGAATTCGTGCAATTCCACCCGACTGGTCTGGCGCATACCGGCATTCTGCTGTCTGAAGCGGCACGAGCGGAAGGCGGCGTGCTTCGCAATGCCGATGGCGAGGCATTCATGGAAAAGTATGCTCCCGGCCATGCCGATTTGGCTGCACGAGATGTGGTGAGCCGTTCCATTATGGCTGAAATCGATGCCGGCCACGGCGTGCGGATCCGAAGGACCCCGAAGGCCAAAGGATTGCGTGTGGCTTGATATGACCGGTATTGATGCCGACCATATGCATGAGGTACTGCCGCAGGTGGTGGAAACCATCGAAAAATATGCGGATCTTGATCCGACACACGATTTCGTGCCGGTTAAGCCTACCGCGCATTACACCATGGGTGGCATTCCGATCACCACCGACGGCGAAGTCTACCGTTGGCAGAACGACGAACGAAATGTCGTCGAAGGCCTGTTCGCTGCCGGCGAATGCGCATGCGTGTCCGTGCACGGCGCAAACCGTCTCGGCGGCAATTCCCTGCTGGATGCATGCCTGTTCGGCACCCGCTCCGGCAAGGCGCTGGCGGAACGCATTTCCAGCGCTCCAGTGAACGATCCCATGGCTGAATCCGACGCCGACAATGGTTCGGATGCGGTCCAGCAGGCCGCTGACACCCGTTCCAACGAACTCAAGGATCTGCTGGTGCAGCTTCCGGAAGACGAGGAGCATGCAGCCGACAATCCTTACCAGCTGATGGCCGATCTGGGTACCGTCATGGAACGCGCTGTCGCCGTGCGCTGCGACGAGCAGGGTATCGAACAGGCGCTAACGGCATTGCATGATGAGTTTGCGCCCCGTGCCGAAGCCCTGCACGCGCATTCCGACTCCCCCACGTTCAACCAGGAGATCACCGCCATTTGGGAGGTCCGCCACCTTCTGGAACTCGGCAAGGCCGTACTCACCTCATCCGATGCGCGTCACGAATCCCGTGGCTCGCTGAAGCGTCTTGATTTTCCGGAACGCGACGATGAGCATTTCCTGGCCCATTCCATGGTGAATGCCTCCGGCCAGATTTCCTGGCAGCCGGTGCACATTGTGAATATGCCGCCAAAAGCCCGCGAATACTGATTCCGCTGGGCACGGCGTATGGCAGACTAGTTGACGGTTTTATTGGAAAGGCGGGTACATGAGCGGTATGGAAAACGGCGTGAATACGGTGACATTGCGGGTGAATAGGTTTGCCCCGCGCGCCGAGCGTGCCCGCGACCGCGAACGTGGCGGCTCTCCGTTCGCCAGAAAAAGCTCTCCGTTTGGGGATTCCGGCGCGTCGGCGCGCCGCCGCCCGCGCGGCAAGCAGTGGTTGCAGGATTACACGTTGAACGTGCGTCCGGAAGACACGGTGCTTGATTGCCTGTTGAAGATCAAACGCACCATCGATCCGACGCTGGCATTCCGCTATTCGTGCGGACATGGCATGTGCGGTTCCGATGCGGTGTCCATCAACGGCACCCCCACCCTGCTGTGCACCGCGTCCGTCAAGGATTGGGCCAAACCGTCGAATCCGACATTGGTCGACGATGAAGGATTCCGACACACCGGAGATGTTTCCGACATTCAGGAAAATGCGGTCGGCGCAGGGGATCTTGGCGTCATCGAGCTCGCTCCCCTGCCGGGTTTCCCGGTGCAGCGCGATTTGATTGCCGATATCGATCAGATGCTCAACCAAATCAGAAAACTCAAGCCCTATCTGCAGGCGCGCGGAGAACTCGCCACCACTGCGGACGGCAAGATCAACGCTTTCGAATATCTGCAGAATCCCCAGCAGCTTGCCAAGTATGAGCTTCTCAGCAACTGCATCGCCTGTGGCACTTGCGAAGGCAGCTGCCCTGTGTATGCGGGCGGCGAAGCGTTCATCGGACCTGCAGCCTTATCGCGGCGTCTCGTTTCATCAACGATTCCCGCGACGGTCAGGCGAACGCACGCATGGATGCCATTGATTCCGCCGATGGCATCGCCGCATGCCAGTCGGTCCGCGCATGTACCCGCGAATGCCCGCGTGGCATTGACGTCGGCGAGGAAATCTGGCAGCTGATCGCCCAAGTCAAGGAACGCTGAACCCATGGATAGAACGTCATATACCAATCTCGCCAAGTCATGGGAATACGTTGAGGACCATGCGTTCTCCCGCCAGTCAACCGACTTGAATGCTATTCGCACCCATGCTGAAGAAGCAGGCATTCCGCAGGTTCAGCAGCCCAAGCCGAGCTGTTGCGCATGCTCGTGCATATGGTGAATGCGACATCGGTGATCGCCGTCGGCACCGGTTCCGTGGTGGAAACGTTGCAGCTGGTCAACGGTTTGGATAATTCCGGTCAGCTTACGGCGGTTGATTCCTCTTCCCAGGGTATTGCGCTGATTCGTACGTTGTTTAATCGGCTTTCCGACGAGACACAGACCACGCTTCGCGCCGTCAACGCTCCCGTCGACGTGTTTTTGCCACGTCTGAATGCAGAAAACTACGATTTGATTGTAGTTGCCGGTGACGCGGAAAATTACGGCGCTTCCTTCGAGCAGGCTCCCCGCCTGTTGAAGAAGCATGGCGTAATCGTGTTCACCGATATTCTTGCTTTTGATTCAGCCACATCCGCAGGCGGCGTTTTGAATCCCGCCAATCGTGACGCCAAATCCATTGCCATGCGTGGTTTGCTGGAAACCGTGGAATCCGATGAGCGTTTCGTCACTGCCCTCACCCCGACAGGTACAGGTTTGCTCGTGGCCGTCAAGCGCTAGAGCATGCCGTTCCCAGCGGCCTACCGTTTCCTCATACAAAAAGCCGACACTCACGGATAAGTATGAGTGTCGGCTTTTGTTGTGTCTGGCGTATGGCGCGGAATGCCATACGCCGGAACGTCGTTATTTGACCTTTGGATGTGTGTCGATCATCTGGCTGACCACAACAGTGCCGTCTTCCAACACGGATTCCACTTCCCCAGCAGCATCCTCGTCAGCAGTATGATGCTTATGCTTCGAGGATGCGGCAGCGGCAAGCTCAAACTTCTTGGATTGGCGGCTCAGCAGAATGCCGGAAATCACCGCCGCGACTATGGAACCGACCAACACACCGAAACGTGCTTCAGCAGACAGTTCGGCATCCTGATATGCAAGCGAGGAAATCAGGAAAGATACGGTAAAGCCGATGCCACATGCGCAGGCCGCGGGGAACATGTCGCGCACACGCAATCCCTTAGCCATTTTCAATCCGGCCACATGCGTGGAAAGCCATGCCGTGATCATAATGCCCAACGGCTTGCCGACCACCAGAGCCACCATAACGGCAACGACGACCGGCGAAATGAACAGGGCCAACGTCAACGATTCAAAATGCACACCAGTGGCGAACAAGGCGAAAATCGGCAGAGCCAGCAACGCGGAAAACGGCTGCAGCTTGTCCGCATAGCGTTCGGCGCGTGGGGTTTTCTCTCCGAAACGCTCATGAGCCGGCGTGAGCAATCCAACAAGCACGCCAGCCAAAGTAGGATGCACACCAGCTTCGAACATCATCACCCAAGCCAGAATGCCGACAATGGCCACGGCAAGCCATGGCACTTTGCGCATACGCACCAGGAAATACCATACGACAGCGCATACGGCGATGCCGACGAACCAGTACCATGCGTTCACCGAAGAGAAGAACACCGCGATCAGAATAATGGCCAGCAGATCGTCCACTGTGGCAAGCGTCATCAGGAACGCGCGAATAGAGCCCGGCAGCGCTTTGGCGAACAAAGCAAGCACAGCCAAAGAGAACGCGATATCAGTGGCCGTAGGAACCGCCCAACCATGAGACATCTCACCAAAGGTGAAACTCGTTCCCGAAGCGATGGCCAACGGATCGGATCCGAAACCGGAGAACAGGAACAATACCAGCAGGAACAACACCGGAGGAGCCATCATACCGCCCACAGCGCACAGCATCGGCACTGCAGCAGCCTTGGGGTTCGACAGCGAACCTGTGGCGAGTTCCTGTTTCAATTCCAGTCCGACAGTCAGGAAGAACACCGTCAGCAGACCATCCTGCACCCAGTGTCCCAATCCCATATCGATATTGGTGTAGGGAATGGCGATGCGGAAATTCTCCAACTCTTCGAACGCATGCGCCGTGAACGGCAGATTGGCAAGCAACAGACCTGCGAGGGCGAAGCAAGCATAATCAGACCAGATATGCGGTCGGAAGCGGCTATGTATCGTATTTTCGCCCAGAGTCCCTGCTTACGTTCGGTCATTGCTCTCCCGTCTGTTGCCGCGAGTATCCACGGCCCGCCATTCACTTAAGAAAAGCGTCTGTGGTATTGGCATGCGCAGACGCTTCAATAGCGGTTCCAGTGTACCGAGAGGTGTCGGCGTTTATGTTTCCAAACCGTCTTTTTCACTGGTGTTTACGGTTTTATTCGGCATGGCGGCTTTTCTTGTACCACACCGTTCGCTCGGAGAGAAACCGAACGTATCTCGACAACAGCCGCTTTACATAAGCATTCTGGTAGGTTTGCGAATCGCATTGATTCGAACACTATTCACGCAGCGCCGCCGTTACTTCCAGAAAAAAGAAAGCCTCCTCCGCATTTCGCGAAGGAGGTTCATGTGCGCGAGACAGGATTCGAACCTGCGACCTGCTGATCCGTAGTCAGCTGCTCTAATCCGCTGGGCTACTCGCGCAACGTCATCTCATTTCTTTGCGCCACCTGATGACTGGTGGCTGGTG
>ENA-OQEB01000141-OQEB01000141.1-human-gut-metagenome-genome-assembly--contig:-NODE-141-length-29445-cov-6.451327_pt1 | contig 29445 bp, 35 predicted proteins | sample MGYA00242787_ERZ504619 | MGnify/ENA primary metagenome ERZ504619 (study PRJEB26092, sample SAMD00036317) | human gut metagenome | host: Homo sapiens | study: EMG produced TPA metagenomics assembly of... | reverse complement strand
AAAGAGGATCAGGAGCAAATGCGTGAAACTCCCCGTTCGCTTCACGAATGACCTCGGTTTATATGCCAATGATAAAAAAGGATTTTCCCGAGCTTGATGTTGAGCAGTATATGAACAAAACCCGTTCACTTTTGCGAAACTACTTTTCGGCGGTTGAGTCAAAAAGGCTCGGCGTTATTGCGGAGGAGGTCACTCCGAATTTTACAAACTATGTTCAGGGAATTATCGACCAGCTTTCATCTGTTGCAAATACACAGCACTATGAGGATGTCAATATTTACGATGTTCAGATTGCCCGCTATATAAAAAACGGTGCAACGGTAACGATACTTTTTGAGGCGTCTGTCGGTTACTTTTCGTATGTTACCGATATGAACAATGAGGTGACCTTCGGCAGCAGAGAGAACAGAATGCAGACAATCTATGAGGTTGGGTTGATGTATGTTCAGGACGCTGACCGGCTTCATAACAGAGCAACCGCTCTCGGAGTGAATTGCCCCAACTGCGGTGCTCCCGTAAAAACGCTGGGAGAAAAATTTTGTCAGTTCTGCGGAACTGCAATAAAAGAAATTAACATTCGTTCGTGGAAGTTTAATTCCGTAAACGAACAGACACTTCAACAGAGAAAATTCTGAAAGTTTGACGGTCGGGTTGTCAGAGCCAAATGCCCTCTTCCCGACCGTCTTTTTGCATTATTTATGATGGCAAAACATTGGAACAATAAAAAAAGCATATGCCATTCAGCCTGTTTTTTAATAATAGTATTGAAATTTTTCTTCAAACATATTATTATTAGTGTAACAGCAATATCTGAAAAATCAGCTATAAGCTACAAAAATTAAGGAGTTAAATTATGGGTATTATTAAAGCAGCGATAAATGCAGTCGGAGGCGGACTCGCGGATTCATGGCTCGAGGTCATTGAACCGTCCCCTATGGGCGACAACACCCTCATCTGTCCCGGTCAGCTTGTTTCGCAGAACGGCAAAAGTCAGAACAAAAAGGGTTCTGAAAACATCGTATCAAACGGTTCTGTAATTCATGTTTACGATAACCAGATGATGATTCTTATTGACGGCGGTAAGATTGTTGACTTTACTGCAGAGCCGGGTTATTTTAAGGTAAATAACAGCTCAATGCCGTCACTTTTCTGCGGTCAGTTCGGTGATTCGATCAAGGAAACATTTAACCGTATTAAGTACGGCGGAATCCCCTCACAGGCTCAGAGAGTTTTCTATATAAATCTTCAGGAAATCAAAGGTATTCCTTTCGGAACATCAACTCCCGTAAACTATTTTGACAATTTTTACAATTCAGAGCTTATGCTCCGTGCTCACGGTACATATTCAATCAAGGTTGTTGAGCCGTTCAAGTTCTATCAGGAGGTTATTCCGAGAGAGGCTGTTACGGAAAACAAGTCTGTTGATTTCGCAGATGTAAGAGCACAGTATAACGAGGAGTTTGTCGGCGCTCTCGGTTCTGCAATCAACCAGTATTCCGCCGACGGTGAGAGAATCAGCTTTATCAAGTCAAAACAGCGTCTTATCGGTAAGTATATGGCACAGACGCTTGATGAGGAATGGACACAGGCTCGTGGTATGGAAGTCTTTGCCGTTGGTATGGATGTTTCCTACACAGAGGACAGTCAGGAACTCATCAATATGCGCAACAAGGGCGCAATGCTCTCGGACGCAGCAGTTCAGCAGGGCTATGTTGCAGCCAATATTTCAGAGGGCCTTAAAGATGCCGGCTCAAATGCAAACGGTGCAATGGCAGGCTTTATGGGCATGGGCATAGGTATGAATGCCGGCGGAAATATCATGGGCGGTTATCAGCAGAATCCGCAGTACCGTCAGCAGCAGCCGACTCAGCCACAGCAACAGGCTCAGCCGCAACAGACTCCCGCTCCGCAGGCGGGCGGTGCAGCCGCAGGCTCATGGACTTGCTCATGCGGTGCGGTAAACACAGGCAAGTTCTGCTCGGAGTGCGGTTCAAAGAAGCCCGAGGCTCCCAAAAAGCGTTTCTGCACAAACTGCGGATATGAGCTTTCTGCAAATGCAAAGTTCTGTCCCGAGTGCGGTACAAAGACAGAATAAGCTGAATTTTAAGTACAAACAATCCCTCTTCTCAAACGGAGGGGGATGTTTCAGAATTTAATTATAAGGGGTAAGTTATGGCAACTGTAAACTACACCTGTCCGAACTGCGCCGCTCCGCTGAAATTCAATCCCGATAAGCAGATGTTCAGTTGTGAATACTGTATGTCCGATTTTACGGAAAAGTATGTTCAGGATTTTGCCAAGAAGGAGCAAAAAGAGAACAGCGCAGAAAAGCAGGAGAAAAAGGAACAGGAAAAGGCTAAAGAGAATGCCGCCAAGCAGGCGCAGAGCAATGACAGCGCACAGGCAGAAAACAAAACTGAGGAAGAGGCTGTTATCTACAACTGCCCAAGCTGCGGAGCGCAGGTTGTTACAACAGCGTCAACTGCGGCAACAACCTGCTTCTATTGTCAGAATCCTGTTGTTCTCGGTGGCAGACTTTCGGGTGAATTTAAACCCGACCGTGTGATTCCGTTCAAGCTTTCAAAGCAGAAGGCAATTGACAAGTTTCTTGAAATGTGCAAAAGGAAATGGTTTTTGCCGAAGAATTTTGTCAGCGAAAAGCATTTTGACAAACTCACGGGTGTGTATTTTCCGTATTGGTATGTTGACGAACAGCGTAGCGCACAGATGGTTGCGAAGGGTGAAAAGGTTCGTTCGTGGACTGTCGGAGATGACCGTTACACGGAAACAAAGGTTTTTGAGCTCCACAGAGCAGGCAATCTGATTGTAAATAATGTTTTTGAAAGAGCGTTAAAAGGTCAGGACAGAGATATGCTCCAATGCGTACACCCTTACGATTTGGGCGAGGCTCACCCGTTTGCAATGTCCTATCTTTCGGGTTTTCAGGCAGAAAAGCGTGACATTGAGCAAAATGAGGTTGCACAGGCAGTTCAAACAAGAATCAACGGCTATTGTCAACAGCTTATGAAAGACACGGCAAGCGGATACAGTGCCGTTCAGATTCAGAACTACAACGATAAAATCGACCTTGAAAATTGGAACTATACCCTCTTGCCCGTTTGGGTTGTAACCTATAAATACCGGGGTAAAATTCTGCCGTTTGCAGTTAACGGTCAGACGGGCAAAACCTACGGTGAGCTTCCTACCTCCGCAGGAAAGCTTCTTGCTTTCGCTGCAATTATTGCCGCAGCGCTTATGGCACTCGGCTTGTTGGGAGGTCTGTTGTTCTTATGATGAATGTTACAAAAAGACTTTCCGCAATGCTTGCGGCAATGATTATGGTTTTCTGTACTCCGCTCTTTGTTTTTGCGGCGGGACAAACAGAACTCCGTGATGATGCCGAACTGTTTACCTCGGAGGAAGAAACACAGCTTCAGGCGGAACTTGACGCTTTTGCTCAAAAAACCGGCTGGGTTGCAGTTATCTATACTAACAACGAGGGCAAAACCGAGGACGATATCAAACCGTTTGCAAACCGTTATTATGCCGACAAATACGGTAAACTACGGCGGGCGTTATACTCACGATTGATATGAAGGGCAGAGCAATCGACTTCAGAACAAAAGGCGATGCAATGTATTATTTCGGCGATGGCCGTGTTAAGACTCTTCTTGATGATGTTCAGCGTGATATGAAGCAAGGCAACTATTACAGTGCTGCCGAACAATTCCTCTATTATGTTGACCACTACTATGACGAGGGTATTGACGATGACAAGTCAAATAAAAATATTGATTTGCAGGAAAAAGAGGATAACAAATTCCTCTATGTCGTAAAGCATTACGGCATTGTCATTGCAGGCGGTTCAATTATTGTTGCCGTTATTGTTGTTATTGTAGTGAAAAATCGTTACAAGCACAACGGCAAAGCAGGAACTTATGACCTCAAGAAAAACAGCAAGACTATGCTTACCGACAAGAAGGATATCTTCCTGACAAAGCATGTTTCCGTTACGAGAATCCGGAGTGATTCCGACAGCTCGGGCGGTTCATCAAGCAGCTCCTCCGGTGGCGGCGGTTCATCGGGCGGCGGAAGCAGAAGCTTTTAATGCTGAAAACTATTTGAATTTTACGGAGAATGCTGTATTCTCTGTTTGGGGGCGGCAGAAATGCCGTCCTCTTTTAATGTGAAAAAATTATGAGGAATATTGAAATTATTCAAAAACTGAATACCATGCACACAGCCTGTGAAAGCGAACTTTTACAGCTGATTACAACTTGCAACGAAAAAGATTTTGAATATCTTCGCAAATGTGCAAGAGATACTGCCGACAGAATTTTCGGCAACAAAATTTATATCCGTGGCTTGATTGAATTTTCGAGTATATGCAAAAATGATTGCTTTTACTGCGGACTTCGCCGTTCAAACGGCAATGCCGTGCGTTACCGACTTTCAAAGGATGAAATTCTCTCGTGTTGCCAAAACGGACACGAACTCGGATTCCGCACATTTGTGTTGCAGGGCGGTGAGGACGGATTTTTTACAGATGATGTGATGTGTGGCATCGTGTCGGAAATAAAAAAGAGATTTCCCGATTGTGCCGTAACGCTATCGCTTGGCGAAAGGTCGTATGAAAGCTATCAAAGACTTTTTGACAGCGGCGCAGACAGATATCTTCTCCGTCACGAAACAGCCGACAAAAAACACTATTCCATGTTGCATCCGCCCGAAATGTCACTTGAAAACCGAATGCAATGCCTGTATAATTTAAAGAGAATAGGTTATCAGACAGGCGCAGGATTTATGGTTGGCTCACCGTTCCAAACTCCCGAAATGCTTGTCAAGGATTTAAAATTTATTGAAAAATTAAGTCCCGAAATGTGCGGAATAGGTCCGTTTGTACCGCACAAAGACACAAAATTCAAAAATGAAAATCACGGCGATGTAAGCTTGTGCTTATGTTGCTTTCAATAATAAGGCTTTTAAAACCGAACATTCTTTTGCCGGCAACAACCGCCTTAGGTACGGTCGATCCGCTTGGTCGGGAAAAGGGCATTCTTCACGGTGCAAATGTAGTAATGCCCAACCTTTCCCCTGTTAAGCACAGAAAAGATTACTCGCTCTACGACAACAAAATCTGTACGGGAGACGAAGCAGCACAATGTATCGGCTGTCTTGCAGACAGAATGAAAAAAATCGGCTTTGAAATCGTGACCGACCGAGGAGATTACAAAGCGGATATTTAATCCGAAAGGAAATATTATGAATAAATACGATAAAAATTCGCTGAAAGCGGAGGAGTTTATCAATGACGGGGAGATTCTTGATTCCCTGAAATTTGCCGATGAAAATAAAAATAACCTTGAACTTGTCGATAAAATAATCGAAAAGGCAAGGCTCAAAAAGGGTATCAATCACCGTGAGGCAAGCGTTCTTTTAGCTTGTGAAGATAAGGAGAGACTCAAAGAAATCTACAACCTTGCCCGTCAAATTAAGAAGGATTTTTACGGTGACAGAATTGTTATGTTCGCCCCTCTCTATCTTTCAAACTACTGCGTAAACGGCTGTGTCTATTGTCCGTATCATGCAAAGAACAAGCACATCTGCCGTAAAAAGCTCACACAGGATGAGGTCAGAAAAGAAGTTGTCGCACTTCAGGATATGGGACACAAGCGCCTTGCGATCGAGGCAGGCGAAGATCCCGTAAACAACCCGATTGAGTACATTCTCGACTGCATAAAGACCATTTATTCGGTCAATCACAAGAACGGCGCAATCAGACGGGTTAATGTGAACATTGCCGCAACAACCGTTGAAAATTATAAAAAGCTCAAGGAATCCGGAATCGGCACATACATTCTTTTTCAGGAAACCTACAATAAAAAGAGTTATGAACAGCTCCATCCAACAGGTCCCAAGCATAACTACAATTACCACACCGAGGCAATGGACAGAGCCATGCAGGGCGGTATTGATGATGTGGGAATCGGTGTGCTTTTCGGGCTTGAGCTCTACCGCTATGAACTTGCAGGACTTCTTATGCACGCAGAACATCTTGAGGCTGTTCACGGTGTCGGTCCGCACACAATCAGCGTTCCCCGAATCAAGGCGGCAGACGATATAAATCCCGATGATTTTGACAACGGAATTGACGATGAAACCTTTGCCAAAATAGTCGCAATTATCAGAATTGCAGTTCCCTACACGGGTATGATTATTTCAACCCGAGAGAGCGAAAGCGTTCGCAAAAAGGTGCTTGAACTCGGCATTTCTCAGATCAGCGGAGGCTCACGCACAAGCGTAGGAGGATATGACGAACCCGAATCGGAAGAAGAAAATTCGGCTCAGTTTGATGTTTCCGACAACCGCAGTCTTGATGAGGTTGTAAGGTGGCTTATGAACCTCGGCTATATTCCGTCATTCTGCACCGCCTGTTACCGTGAGGGCAGAACGGGCGACCGCTTTATGTCGCTTTGCAAGAGCGGTCAGATTCAGAACTGTTGCCACCCCAACGCCCTTATGACGCTTGAAGAATATCTTGTTGATTATGCAAGCAACGATACAAGGAATGTCGGTCAAAAACTCATTGAACAGGAACTCGAAAAAATCCCCAACGAAAAAGTCCGCACCATTGCAAAAGAACATATCTTTGACATAAGAAACAACAATAAAAGAGATTTCAGATTTTGACGGAGGGCGTAATGGGAATGAATGATACACCGTCGTCGGAACGACTGCACATCGGATTTTTCGGCAGACGAAATGCAGGAAAATCAAGCGTTGTGAATGCGGTCACAAATCAAAATATGTCGCTTGTATCGGACAAAAAAGGCACAACAACCGATCCTGTGGAAAAGACAATGGAGCTTCTTCCGCTCGGTCCTGTTGTGATAATCGACACGGCAGGCTTTGATGACGGAGGAACTCTTGGCACAATGCGTGTTGAACGCACAAAAGCCGTGCTGAACCGTGTTGACATTGCCGTGCTTGTGGTTGACGGAACAATCGGAATGACCTCGGTTGAAAACAAACTTGTATCGCTTTTTGAGGAAAAGAAAATTCCGTATCTTATTGTGTTCAACAAATGCGATTTGCTTGACAATACAACTGACGGTAAAATTTTTGTAAGTGCAAAAAACAACACGAATATCGAACTTTTAAAGGATAAAATCGCAAAAGTTGTAAACGCACAAAAATCCGATAAAAGGCTTTGCGGTGACCTTGTTAATAAAAATGATTTTGTTGTGCTTGTAATCCCGATTGACTCCGCCGCCCCCAAGGCAGAATAATTCTTCCACAGCAGCAGGTTATCCGTGATTTGCTCGACAGCGGAGCAATCCCCGTTTGTGTGCGTGAAAGCGAACTTGCCGACACTCTGAAAAATCTCGGTACAAAGCCAAAGCTCGTCATAACCGATAGTCAGGTATTTAAGCCTGTTTCAGAGATTGTGCCGAACGATATCAAACTGACCTCGTTTTCAATTCTTATGGCGAGGTACAAGGGGTTTCTGAAAACTGCCGTAAACGGTGCAAGGGCAATTGAGTCGCTTAATGACGGTGACAAAATTCTCATCAGCGAGGGTTGCACTCATCACAGGCAATGCGATGACATCGGCACGGTAAAACTTCCCCGATTGCTGAAAAATTACACGGGTAAAAATTTTGAAATCGTGACAAGCTCAGGCAAAGACTTCCCGAATAATTTGTCGGAATTTTCACTTGCAATCCATTGCGGTGCGTGTATGCTCAATTCAAGAGAGGTAATCAGCCGAATGAACCGTTCGGTTGAAAGCGGAGTTCCGTTCACAAACTACGGAATCGCCATAGCCTATATGCGTGGAATTCTCTACCGTTCAATTGAAATGTTTGATGAATAAAATAAAAATTCGGTATGTAAAAATACACACCGAAACAGATTGACATATTAAAAAATTGATGTTAATATATAAGTAAGGAAACGGCTTTAGCTGTTTCGCTATTCAAAACTAATTATTTTTTATAACCGTCTTGTATGGCAGTACAGGGCGGTTATTTCTTTATGCATAAAACTATAATAGTTACTAACAAAGTAAAACAGATTATGTATTCCACGCAAACACCCCCTTTCATAAGGGTAGTCTTGCGACCGCCGCCAGTGGCGGAAAAAGGGAGCATAGCGCTGTCTGAAATAACGAGTATAAGGAAGTGCATTTATGCACAACGAGATACGACTATATTTCAGACTGGACAGCCGCCGCCATTTCCTTACAGAGTTATTTTAACAAATATATTGTTTGTTTTCAAGACGGAAGTTTGTGTTTTGTAAAATAAAAATTCGGTATGCAAACAAACACCGAAACAGATTGACATAATTAAAAAATTGATGTTAATATATAAGTAGGGAAACGGCTTGAGCTGTTTCGCTAGTACAGTTTAATTGTTTTTCAACAACCGTCTTGTGCTGCAACACAGGGCGGTTATTTCTTTATGGTGAACACAATAAAAAATGTGAAAATTACTATCACAGCTATGTATTCCACGCAAACACCCCCTTTCATAAGGGAGTCGAAACAGCCGCCGCCGTTTCCTTACAAAGTGATTATATCAAATATATTGTTTATGTTCAAGTGCTGATTGTATATTACATAGCATCTGTAAATTTGCAATATTATTCTAATAAAGGCAATCCTACTTTACCGTAAGATTGCCTTTATTTTATGCTTTGTGATTTTCTCTTAAATCCGTTCTCTTGATTTTTCCGCTGATTGTTTTTGGAAATTCATCGACAATTTCAAGGTGCTGAATCCACTTGTAGCTTGCCATACGCTTGTTGCAGAATGTTTTGATTTTGTTTTCAAGCTCCTTATCATGCGGTGCGCCGTCTGTCATCTTGACAATCGCCTTGATTGCCTGACCTCTGTCTTTGTCCGGAACACCTATAACCGCACATTCAAGCACATTCGGATATTGCATAAGAACATTTTCAACTTCAAACGGACCTACTCTGAAGCCTCTTGTTTTGATAAGGTCATCGGCTCTGCGACATACCAGAAATATCCGTTCTCGTCTTTATATGCCGTGTCGCCCGTGTGATATACACCGTGCCGCCACACCTTTTCATAAAGATTTTCGTTGTTATAATATGTGATGAAAATTCCGTGCTGTTTTCTGTCCTTTGGGGGGAATACAACAACTTCGCCTACTTCACCCTGCTTAACCTCGTTGCATTCATCGTCAACAATTCGTACATCATAAAGCGGAGTAGGCTTGCCCATTGAACCTGCAATCGCCTTGTCCCCTTTGAGATTTGCAAGCATAAGAACCGACTCAGTTTGACCGAAGCCCTCGCAAAGTTCAATTCCCGTCTGCTTAAACACCTTTTCAAAAACTTCATTGTTAAGTGCCTCGCCTGCCGTTGTAAGGTGAGAAAGTTTTGAAAGGTCGTACTTGTTCATACCCCTTTTAATGAAGTATCTGTAAACTGTCGGCGGTGCGCAGAAGGTTGTAACCTTGTACTTTTCCATTATACGCAACAGCTTGCCCGGAGAGAATTTGTCAAAGTCATAGACCATAACGGCTGAACCGCAGAGCCATTGACCGTAGATTTTGCCCCATGACGCTTTTGCCCAGCCTGTTTCGGCAACGGTGAGGTGAAGTCCGCCGTCTTTTACACATTGCCAGTATTTTGCCGTGATAATGTGTCCGAGTGTGTAGATATGATTGTGTTCAACAGCCTTAGGATAGCCTGTTGTGCCTGAGGTGAAGTAAATTACCATAGGCTCTTCTGCTTTTGTTTCAACTCTTTCAAGGGTATCGGGAGCGTTTTCAACTTCTTCGGTAAAATCAACAGCACCGAAAATCTGCCTTCTCGGAACAAAAACGGTTTCAAGCGTGTTCGGCTGAGATGCAACCGCAAGCACATCTTCGGCGGTAGTTTCATCGGGAGTGCAGACAGCTGCCTTTATCCCTGCCGTGTTAACACGATACGAAATGTCGCTTTGAGTCAGAAGATTTGTTGCGGGAATAATAACCGCACCAAGCTTGTGGAGTGCAGGGGCAACATACCAGTATTCGTAGTTTCGTTTCAGAATAACAAGAACCTTGTCACCTTTTTTAATGCCGTGATTTCTGAAAACATTTGCAGCCTTGTTGCTCAGTCTGCTGATGTCGGAGTATGTGAAAATCTTTTCCTCTTTTTCGGGATTTGTCCACACAACTGCCGTGTCGTTCGGCACAAGCTCTGCCATTTTGTCAACAACATCATAGCCAAAATTATAGTTTTCGGGAAACACAAGTTCAAAGCTTGTCAGTTTTCCGTTTTCGTCGGTAGTTTCTTTACAGAAATTTTTGTATAACTGCATTTTTTACATCCTTATTTAAGTCGTTTTTTTTGGTTTGCCTTTTCAATTAATATTGTATAACACAAACCCTTTTCTATACAATACCGCCCATTATGAAAAAACACGGACTAAAATTTATAATTATTCATCCACGGAATGTAGCTATCCAAATTTGCATAACACTATCCGCATATCGGTATATTGTGAATAACAGGAGCAAATTATTAACATTTTCAACACATTTATTCACATATCTTTTCAAGGAGTTGAAAGCCGTAAATCTGAATATTATACAGTTTTTAAACGGCAAAACAGTATGATGATACCCTGTTCTACAAATTTGCTTTTTTACTTGCAATCAGATAAATAAAATATTATAATATAGGTTACAGTCTGGTTTCAAAAAGGTAACAGACTGACAGAGTTAAAGAGAATAAAGAAATAAAAATAGAAACAAAACATTTCAGAGGGAGAAATATATATGAGAATAGTTGTTCTTGCAGGCGGACTGAGCACAGAGCGTGAAGTTTCAATTTCATCAGGCACACTTGTTGCCGAGGCTCTCAGAAGCAAGGGACACGAGGTTGTTTTGCTTGATGTATTTATGGGCTATGAGGAAAACATCTGTGACATTGACGCACTTTTCAAGCAGAACTACAGCTTTACCGACGGAAATTCAATCGGTGACGATGTTGAAAATACAATCACAAATATCAAAGAGGCAAAGGAAAATCGCCTTGACAAAACATCACGCTATATCGGCAGAAATGTAATTGAAATCTGCGCCGAGGCAGACATCACCTTCCTTGCACTTCACGGCGGTGAGGGTGAAAACGGTCAGCTACAGGCAACGCTTGATTTGTTCGGAATCAAGTACACAGGTTCGGGATATCTCGGTTCTGCGCTTGCAATGAACAAAGGTCTTACAAAGAGCGTGTTTATGCAGAAGAATATCAACACTCCGTCAGGTGAACTTTACAAGAACGAAAAGGACGCTCTTGCATGGAATATGTTCCCGTGCATCGTTAAGCCATGCTCGGGTGGTTCAAGCGTGGGTGTTTCAAAGGTTGAGAATGCAGATCAGTATAAAAAGGCTGTTAAAGAGGCTCTCAAATATGAGGACGAAATTGTTGTTGAGCAGTTCGTAACAGGCAGAGAATTTTCCGTCGGTCTTATCGGCGGTAAGGCACTTCCGCCGATTGAGATTGCTCCTAAGTCGGGAATGTATGATTATGCCGCAAAATATCAGGCAGGCGCAACAGTTGAAACCTGTCCCGCAGACATTGACGAAGAAACCGACAAAAAGCTCCGTGATGCCGCAACAGAGGCATACGAGGCACTTCACCTTGAAAGCTATGCACGAATCGACTTCCTTCTTGACAAGGGCGGTTTTACATACTGCCTCGAGGCAAACACTCTCCCCGGCATGACTCCCACAAGCTTCTTCCTCAGGAGGCGGCTGTTGAGGTATAAGCTATCCCGATTTGTGCGAAAAGATTATTGAAATTTCACTTGCAAAATATCCCGAAGAAATCTGATTTTTAATAAGAGGTTAGTATGAAAGACTTTACTCTTGCCGAAATCGCAAAGGCTTGCAACGGCGAATATGTCGGCGACGAATCGCTTAAAAACACAAAAATAACCTCTGTTGAGCGTGACAGCCGACAGGTGAATAACGGAAGTCTGTTTCTTGCCATAAAGGGCGAGCGTGTTGACGGTCACGATTTTATCGAAAAATGCTTTGCACAGGGCGCTGTGTGTGCATTGTGCGAGAAAGCTCCCGAAAATGCGACAAAGCCTTGCATTGTCGTTCCATCAACACTTGATGCCGTTAAGAAAATCGGCAGGGCATACAGAGAAAAATTCGACATTCCCGTTATCGGAATTTCGGGCAGCGTCGGAAAAACCTCTACAAAAGAAATGCTCTATGCCGTTCTTTCACAGAGGTTCAAGACCCACAAAACACAAGGCAATCTCAATAACGAGCTCGGTGTTCCGCTGACACTTCTTTCAATGCCCGAGGATACCGAGGCGGCTGTTATAGAAATGGGTATTTCCGATTTCGGTGAAATGACAAGACTTTCCGAAATGGTTCAGCCTACAATCTGCGTGCTTACAATCATCGGCGAATGTCATCTTGAAAATCTCGGCGACCGTGACGGTGTTCTCAAGGCTAAAACAGAAATGTTCAAAAATGCCCGTGAAAATGCAGATTTTATTCTTAACGGCGATGACGATAGCTTTCAACCGTTAAGACCGTAAACGGCAAAAAGCCTGTTTTCTTCGGACTTGACGCAAAGAACGATTTTTACGCAAAGAATATAAAAAACAGCGGTGACGGCAAGGTTCTTGCAACACTCTGTTTTGACAATAATAATATTGATGTTGAAATTCCTGCAATCGGCACATATATGGTAACAAATGCTCTTGCGGCTGCTGCCGCAGGCAAGCTTCTCGGACTTACTGATGAAGAAATTGCAAACGGTGTCGCCTCGTTCAAAACAGTAGCAGTCGTGCCAATGTTATCAATACAGGCAAAATCAAAATCATTGACGATTGCTACAACGCAAATCCGACATCCGTCAGAGCATCTCTTGACACACTTTCAAATCTTGACGGCAGAAAGGTTGCAATCCTCGGCGATATGAAGGAGCTCGGAAGTGAGGAGTTGAAACTCCACTTTGACACGGGTGTTTATGCAAAATCAAAGGGCATCGGTACGGTCATAACCGTAGGCGAGCTTGCAAAGGAGCTTGCAAAAGGTGCAGACGGCAAAGCGTTTGACACAATCGAAGATGCAAAACCCGAAATTCTTAAAACAATTAAAAGCGGAGATGTTGTGCTTGTTAAGGCATCACATTCAATGCAGTTTGAAAACATTGTTGAGTTTCTCAAACAGAATTTTTGATTTACCGCAAAAAAATGTTGACAAATCAAAAATACAGTCATATAATTGTCCTATAAAGAAAAAACCTGTGAGCAAGAATAGTAGGTTTTTCCAAAGCTTTCAGAGAGTCAGCGGTTGGTGTAAGCTGACAGCAGAGGATTTGCCGAATGGACTTGTGAGGGCGGGCCGAAAGCCTTTTGGCAAGTAGTTTCCGACGGAGCTCAACCGTTAAAGTGAGAAGCATATGTTAGTATGCTGTTAAAGCGGGCGTTTATCGTCAATTTGGGTGGTACCGCAGAAGTTGATTTTTCAAGACTTTTGTCCCTTTTGGGGACAAAAGTCTTTTTTGTTTATGTTTAAAACTTTTACCAAAGAAAGGTTGGTGTACGATGATTAAACCGTCTTACGATGAGGTGTTGAACCTCAAGGACAATTACAGCGTTATTCCGATTTACAAGGAAATCTACGCTGACGCATTTACCCCGATTAACCTGCTCAGAAAAATTGCAGGAAAATCCGACAAATTCTTTCTTCTTGAAAGTATCGAGGGCGGTGAAAAGTGGGCAAGATATTCATTCATCGGATTCAACCCCAAGGCAAGGCTTTCGTACAAAAACGGAACTCTCACGGTTACGGGCGAGGGTGCAAGAGTTGTTAAAACAGCAAAGCCGTATGACGCTCTCCGTGAGTATCTTGCCGATTACAAAACTCCGCATTTCAAAGACATTCCGCCGTTCACAGGCGGTCTTGTCGGCTATTTCGGCTACGCAATGATTTCTGTTGCAGAGCCTGTTTTAAAGGTCAAAAGAGGAGATACAAACGATTTTGATATGATGCTTTTCGACAAGATTATAGCCTACGATCATCTTAAAGAAAAACTCATTATCATTGTTAATATGAAAACAAACGACACCAAGCGCAGTATGAACTTGCCAAAAAGGATATTGCAGAGATAATTTCGACAATCACATCTCCCGAACCCCTTCCAAAGCTTGAGAGTGACGGGAATGTTGAATTTACAAGCACATATTCAAAAGAAGAATTCTGCAAAATGGTTGAGAAAACCAAGGAGTACATCTTTGACGGCGACATCTTCCAATGTGTTGTTTCAAGAAGATTTGAGGCGGATTACAAAAATTCCCTCATCAATGCATACAGAGTGCTGAGAAGTACAAACCCGTCACCTTATATGGTTTATATGTCAATTGACGGTGACGAGATTATAAGCACCTCTCCCGAAACACTTGTAAAGCTACAGAACGGAGTGCTTAACACATTCCCGATTGCAGGTTCTCGTCCGAGAGGTAAAACAGATACAGAGGACAATGCCCTTGCAGACGAGCTTATTCACGATGAGAAGGAGCTTGCAGAGCATAATATGCTCGTTGACCTCGGACGAAATGACATCGGAAAAATCTCCGAATTCAATTCGGTTAAGGTTACAAAATATCAGGAAGTTCTCCGCTATTCAAAGATAATGCACATTTGCAGTGAGGTTGAGGGCAAGATCAAGGACGGATTTGACGCTTTTGACGCAATCGAATCTCTCCTCCCTGCCGGCACACTTTCGGGAGCTCCAAAAATCAGAGCCTGTGAAATCATTGAAGAGCTTGAAAGAACTCCCCGAGGTGTATATGGCGGAGCACTCGGATATGTTGATTTCAACGGCAACCTCGACACCTGTATCGCTATCAGAATGGCAGTCAAGAAAAATGATAAGGTTTATGTTCAGGCAGGCGCAGGCATTGTAGCGACAGCGTTCCTGAAAGCGAATACGAGGAAACCTACAACAAGGCTCTTGCTGTTATGAATGCAGTTAAAAATGCAGGGGAGGTAAACGCTTTATGATACTTTTTATTGATAACTACGACAGCTTTACCTACAATCTTGTGCAGTTCTGCGGCAGTGTAAATCCCGATATCAAGGTTGTAAGAAACGATGAAATAACAGTTGACGAAATCAAAAAGCTTGCTCCCTCCCACATCATCCTTTCGCCCGGTCCGGGCTATCCGAAAGATGCCGGAATATGTGAGGAGGTTATAAAGGAGCTTGCAGGACAGTTTCCGATTCTCGGTATCTGCCTCGGTCATCAGGCAATATGTGAGGTTTACGGTGCAACAATCGCCCACGCAATAAAGCTTATGCACGGCAAAAAGAGCGATATCATTGTTGACACGGACAAGAAAATTTTTAACGGACTTCCAAAGGTTGTTGAGGGTGCAAGGTATCATTCGTTGATTGCGAAAAGAGATACGGTTCCCGACACACTCGAGGTAATCGCAGAAGACCGTGACGGCGAGGTTATGGGAGTAAAGCACAAGGATTTTGAGCTTTACGGATTGCAGTTCCACCCAGAATCAATTCTCACCTCACACGGTATGGAAATGATAAAGAATTTTATTACACTTTGCAAATAACACGGAAAGGATTGAAGTTTTATGATTAAAGAGGCAATAAAAAAGTTGGTTGCAGGCAATGACCTCACTTTTGATGAGGCGGCACAGGTTATGGACGAAATGTTCTCAGGCACAGCAACGCAGTCGCAGATGGCGGCTTATCTCACAGCCTTGAGAATCAAGGGTGAAACAATTGACGAAATTACCGCAAGCGCACAGGTTATGAGAGAAAAAGCACTCCACATCAAGCCTAACCGTGATGTACTCGATATCGTCGGCACAGGCGGCGACGGTACAGGCACATTCAATATTTCAACAACAGCGGCATTTATAATTGCCGCCGCAGGAATCCCCGTTGCAAAGCACGGCAACCGTTCAATGTCAAGCAAAAGCGGTTCGGCAGACTGTCTTGAACAGCTCGGAATCAACATCAACATCACTCCCGAAAAGAGCGAAGAGGTTCTTAACAAAGCAGGCATCTGCTTTATGTTTGCACAGGGCTACCATTCATCAATGAAGTATGTAGGTCCTGTCCGTAAGGAAATCGGAATCAGGAACATTTTCAATGTTCTCGGACCTCTCTCAAACCCTGCAGGCGCAGACCTTCAGGTAACGGGTGTGTATTCTGAGGCTCTTGTTGAGCCGATTGCACAGGTTTTCTCAAACCTCGGTGTTAAGAAAGGCTATGTTTTCTACGGCATGGACGGCATGGACGAGGTTACTCTCACAACAACAACAAAGGTGTGTGAGATTGACAACGGCAGGTTCAACACATTTATTCTCAATCCCGAAGATTACGGTCTTAAACTTTGTGCACCCGAGGATCTTGCAGGTGGTGACGGCAAAGAAAATGCTGAAATCACAAAAGAAATTCTCAGCGGTGAAATTAAGGACGCAAAGCGTGATATCGTTGTTCTCAATGCCGCACTCGGACTTTGCACAGGCGGCAAGGCAGATTCAATTCAGGACGGCATAAAGCTTGCAAACGAAATTATCGACAGCGGCAAGGCTTATGCAAAGATTGAAGAATTTGCAAAGGCTTCCAACGAATAAAGGTGACACAATGATACTTGAAACAATTGCAGATGCAAACAGAGTAAGATATGAAGAAATCGAAAAGCAAGTTCCGCTTGAAGTGATAAAGCAAAAAGCACTTTCAATGGAAACAGACAATGAATTTCCGTTTGAAAAGGCGCTTGCGGGCAAGGACATTTCATTTATATGCGAGGTCAAAAAAGCGTCCCCGTCAAAGGGAATTATCGCAGAGGATTTTCCCTATGTTCAGATTGCCAAGGATTATGAAAATGCAGGTGCAAGTGCAATTTCCGTTCTGACAGAACCGAAGTGGTTCAAGGGCGAAAATGCTTTTCTTGAAGAAATTTCAAAGAATGTAAGTATTCCGCTTTTGAGAAAAGACTTCACAGTTTGTGAATATCAGATTTATGAGGCAAAGACAATCGGTGCGTCAGCCGTACTGCTTATCTGTTCACTTCTTGATACGGACACAATCAGAAGATGGATTAAGCTTTGCGACTCTCTCGGACTTTCGGCACTTGTTGAGGCTCACACAGCCGATGAGGTGTATTCCGCAATTGCCGCAGGAGCAAGAGTTATCGGTGTAAACAACCGAAATCTTCGTGACTTCACGGTGGACATAAATAACTGCACAAAGCTCCGTAAGCTTGTTCCCGACAACATTATTTTTGTTGCCGAAAGCGGAATTAAAACACGGGATGACATCAAGGTGCTTGAAAACGCAGGAGTAAACGCAGTCTCATAGGTGAAACCCTTATGAGAAATCCCGACAAAAAAGCCGCACTTGACGAATTGTCGGGAAGAAAATAAAAAATTGATTTATAAGCCGTGTGCAAAGCACACCAATAACAGTAGGGGCGGTCATCGGCCGCCCGCCGTGTGTGAAACACACCAATGATATAAAAGTAATTAAGGGGAATCAAGATGACAAAAGGAAAATTCGGTATTCACGGCGGACAGTTCGTTCCCGAAACGCTGATGAATGCAATTAATGAATTTGAAGAGGCATACAACAGGTACAAGGACGATCCCGAGTTTGTTGCAGAACTCGACACACTTATGCGTGAATACGCAGGCAGACCGTCACTTCTCTACTATGCCGAAAAAATGACAAAAGACCTCGGCGGTGCAAAGATTTATCTCAAGCGTGAGGACTTGAACCACACAGGTTCACACAAGCTCAATAACTGCCTCGGTCAGTGCCTTCTTGCAAAGAGAATGGGCAAAACAAGAGTTATTGCCGAAACAGGCGCAGGTCAGCACGGTGTTGCAACGGCAACCGTAGCCGCACTTTTAGGACTTGAATGTGAAATCTTTATGGGCAAAGAGGACACAATCCGTCAGGCTCTCAATGTTTACAGAATGAAGCTTCTCGGAGCAAAGGTCAATGCCGTTGAAACAGGCACAATGACTCTTAAAGATGCCGTAAACGAGGCAATGCGTGAATGGACAAACAGGGTTTCCGACACACACTATGTTCTCGGCTCGGTAATGGGACCGCACCCGTTCCCGACTGTTGTCCGTGATTTTCAGAGTGTAATCGGCAAGGAAATCAAGTCACAGATGCTTGAAAAGGAAGGCAGACTTCCCGATGTTGTTATGGCTTGCGTAGGCGGCGGAAGCAACGCAATGGGCGCTTTCTATGAGTTTATCAAGGATGAAAATGTAAAGCTTATCGGTTGTGAGGCCGCAGGCCTCGGCATAGATACTCCAAAAACTGCCGCTACAATCGCAACAGGCACACTCGGCATCTTCCACGGTATGAAGTCGTACTTCTGTCAGAACGAATACGGTCAGATTGCTCCCGTATATTCAATTTCGGCAGGTCTTGACTACCCCGGTATCGGTCCCGAACACGCAAACCTTGCCGACACGGGCAGAGCAAGCTATGTCCCCGTTACAGACGAAGAGGCTGTAAACGCATTTGAATATCTTTCAAGAACAGAGGGTATCATCCCTGCAATTGAAAGCGCACACGCAGTTGCACATTGTATAAAAATTGCCCCGACAATGGACAAAGACAAGATTATCGTAGTCAACCTTTCGGGCAGAGGCGACAAGGATGTTGCGGCTATCGCAAGATACAGAGGGGAGGATCTCCATGACTGATATTAAATCTGCATTCCAAAACGGTAAGGCGTTCATCCCGTTTGTAACAGCGGGTGATCCCGATCTTGAAACAACAGAAAAGCTTCTTATTGAAATGAGCAAAAACGGTGCCGATATCATAGAAATCGGTATTCCGTTTTCAGACCCGATTGCCGAGGGTGTTGTAATTCAGGAGGCTGACCTCCGTTCTCTTTCGGCAGGCACAACAACAGATAAAATCTTTGATATGGTAAAGCGTATCCGTCCGCAGATTGACGCCGTTCTTGCCGTTATGACCTATATGAATCCGATTTTCGTATATGGTACGGAAAGATTTATGGCAAAGTGTCAGGAGTGCGGAATCTCCGCAGTTATCGTTCCCGACACACCGTATGAAGAAAAGCACGAGCTTACCGATTACAGCGGAAAATACGGCATTGATGTAATTTCTCTCATCGCTCCTACATCTCACGAGAGAATCAAGATGATTGCAAAAGAGGCAGAGGGCTTTGTTTACTGCGTTTCATCAATGGGCGTTACAGGCGTAAGAAGTGAAATCACAACCGATGTAGGCGAAATGGTAAGACTTGTTAAGTCTGTAAAGGATATTCCGTGTGCAATCGGTTTCGGCATTTCAACTCCGGAGCAGGCAAAGAAAATGAGCGAAAGTGCAGACGGTGTTATCGTTGGTTCTGCAATCGTGAAAATTATTGCAAAGTACGGCAAAGACAGCGTTAAGCCTGTTTGCGACTATGTTAAAAGTATGAAGGAAGCGATTTCGTGAGTACACTCGAAGAACTTCAAAGCGTAATTGACAAAAGCAAAAGAATAGTATTTTTCGGCGGTGCGGGAGTTTCGACAGAAAGCGGAATTCCCGACTTCCGAAGTGTTGACGGTCTGTACAATCAAAAGTACGATTATCCGCCCGAGCAGATTCTCAGCCACACATTTTTTGTTCACAAAACAAGCGAGTTCTTCCGCTTTTACCGTGACAAAATGCTCTGCCTTGACAAAAAGCCGAACAAGGCGCACTATAAGCTTGCAGAGCTTGAAAAGGCGGGAAAGCTTTCGGCTGTTGTCACCCAGAACATTGACGGACTTCATCAGGCGGCGGGCAGTAAGCGTGTTTATGAGCTGCACGGAAGTGTTCTCCGCAACTACTGTACAAAGTGCGGCAGGTTCTATGATGCAGAGTTTATCAAGAACTCTGCCGATATTCCCAAATGCACTTGCGGAGGTATCATAAAACCCGATGTTGTGCTTTATGAAGAGGGACTTGACGACAGCACGGTAACGGGTGCGGTCAATGCAATTTCAAAGGCTGACACGCTGATTATTGCCGGCACAAGCCTCACGGTTTATCCGGCGGCTGGGTTTATTCGCTACTTCGGCGGTGACAATCTTGTGCTTATCAACCGTGATCCCACCCCAATGGACAAGAACGCAAATCTTGTGTTCCATGAAAAAGTTGGAGAATTGCTTGACAAAATTACCGTAAACATATAAAATTTATGCGGCGGGGAAATTTCTGTTATTTTTCTGTTACAGCATATAGATAAATGAAAAAATCAATACACAAGATGTTGTTGCGGAACAGAGAAAACCGATAAAATCCGCATAAAATCCAACTTTTTTTGTAAAAAGACTTGATTTTTGCACATTCTTGTGCTATCATAATTCCTATATGACCGATACTTTAAGGAGGTGGGACAATGCCAAACATCAAATCTGCTAAAAAGCGTGTTAAAGTTATTGCTACAAAGACTGCTCGTAACAAGGCTACAAAATCTGCTCTCAGAACAGCTGTAAAGAAGGCTTATTACGCAGTTGACACTAACGCTGACAACAAAACAGAGGCAGTTCGTCTTGCTATTAAGAAAATTGACCAGGCAGCAGCTAAGGGTATTCTTCACAAGAACACTGCAGCAAGAAGCAAATCATCACTTGCTAAAAGACTTAACGCATCAGCATAAGTGCAATAAATCTTACAGGCTTAAAAGCAGAGAATATTCTCTGCTTTTTTATTTTGTTCTGTTGACATTTTTGTAAAAACTGTTAGAATATAAATAAAGATACGGCAGATACTACTGCCATACAAGCATACAAAATTTGGAGGCGACAGAATATGAAAAATCATAAGTGCAGATGGGCTTTAATTATCGGTATCATCTCTGCAGTTGCAGCTCTTTCTGCTGCTCTCACAGCGTTCTTTATTGTTAAGGATAAGCAGAAAAAAGATGACGAGGAGCTTATGGAATACCTCGACAGCTCAATTGAGTAATTATTGAGTAAATCTTAAAAGCCAAATGCGGACCGTTCATTTTTTGGGCGGTCCGTTTTTATGAAACTTCATTTTATTTTCGTGGTGATTTTATGATACGGGAAGAACTTGACCGACTTCTCTGTGACGCCAAAAGCAACGCAGAACTCAAAGAAAAACTTCTGAAAACCGAACAGAGCGAAAATCCGATTGACAACTTCTGTTCCCTCTGCCGGTCGCACGGATACAAAATCAGTGCAGGCGAACTTTTTGCACTCGGACTTGACGAAAGCGACACCAAGCTTCGCAGTGTGAACGGCGGCGGAGTGAACGCAATTGACGGCTGGGACGATGCTACGAGCAATTTATTCTTACATTGAAATGGACATGACTATGAAACACTACTTCCCGAAATACTGTGAAAAATTCAGATGCATTGCGAACCTCTGTCCCGACAGCTGTTGCAGGGACTGGGATGTTGTTGTCGATGATACAAGCTTTGATTTTTATAATACAGTCAAAGGCGAGTTTGGCGACAGGCTCAGGTCGCTTATGACAATTGACGAGGACGGCGACAGAATTTTCATCAGGCAAGGTGAAAAATGCCCGTTCTGGAACAGCGATATGCTGTGCGACATTTACATCAACCTCGGCGAAAATCACCTTTGTCACACCTGTAAGGAATTTCCGAGAATCACTCAGGACTACACCGTTTTTTGTGAACATACGCTTTCGTTTGCCTGTCCCGAGGCGGCAAGGCTTATGCTTGAGTCGGATTTTGACACAGGCTTTGCAACCGGTATTCCGCAGGATTCACAGACCGATTACAGCACAACCGAGATGAATTTTCTGCTTTCTGCAAGAAACGCACTTTTGAAATTCTCTCAGACTGCAAACTGTCCTTGTCCGAAAGATTGTGCAGACTTCTTGCCTTTAACGAGCGAGTGCAGAATATGCTTGACGATGAAATTTTTGATATCACGGCTATGCCGACAGATGAATATAAAAAGCAAAGCTGCAAAGATGCGTCATTCATTTTTGATTTGCACAAAACCCTTGATATTATGAGTAAGGATTGGCTATGTGAGCTTGAAGCAACCGCCGATTTTGCAAAAAATAATACGCTGTCAAACCGTTTTGACAAACCGCTTACCGCCTATCTTGACTACTATGTCCGCAGATATTACCTTTCCGCAATCGACAGTTTTAATGTCATATCCACAATCAAGCGAATGGTCTGTGCATACATAGTGACCGCTTATGAACTCGAAAGGCCCAACAATCCGACTCAAACCGAAATTGCGAAAATTCTGCAGGGATATTCAAAAGAGGTTGAACATTCCTATGAAAACGGCGAACTCCTCGAAGATGAATTTATCTTCAATCCACTTTTTTCAACCGACAATTTAATAGGTATTTTATAAACAAATCCCGAACACATTTTACCGTGTTCGGGATTTGTTGTTTATTCTTTATTTTCGTCAGAATTCTTTTTGTTTCGTTTTTTCACGGAAACAATGTCGAGTTCAAACCAGAATGTACTGCCTTTGCCGAGTGTACTGCGAACGCCGTATCTTGCTTTGTGGCTGTCAAGAATACCCTTGACTATTGACAAGCCGAGTCCCGTGCCGATAACGCCACGCTTATGCTCCTTGTCAACCTTGTAGTAACGATCCCAGATGTATTCAAGCTTTTCGGGAGGAATGCCGTCACCGTGATCCGTTACCTCAATGAGAACCTTTTTGCCGTTTACCTTTTGCGTTACAATAACAGTTTTGTCTTCGCCGACATAATTGACTGCATTGTTCACAAGATTATAGATTACCTGTGAAATTTTCAGTTCATCGGCAAAAATGTAAACATCTTCGTCACTCTCAAACAGAATGTTGTATCCGTCCTGTTCCTTGAGCTTTGCGTACCTTGTGAAAATATTCTTGATGCTGTCGGTAAGACAGAACTCCGATTTTTCGGGTTGAATTGAACCCGATTGAATCTTTGAGAGGTCAAGCAAATCGTTGACAAGTGTTGAAAGTCTTGTTGCCTCGTCAATAATAATCTGAATATTTTCGGGAGTGTTTTCACCGGGCAGGTCACGCATAACCTCGCCGTAGCCCGTAATCATTGTCAGCGGTGTTCTCAAATCGTGCGAGATGTTGGCGATAAGTTCTTTTTGTAATTTTTCGGTTGCGGCAAGCTCCGTTTTTGCGTAGTTCAGCGTTTCGTTGAGTTCTTCAACCTCAAGATATCCTCTTGCGTTAAAGTCAACATCATAGTTTTTCTTTGCAAGCTCCTTTGCCGCTGTGTTTGTCTTAGAAATCGGTTTCGCAATTCTGTAGCTTGCGTAAAGCGAAATTATAACGGCAAGAAGCACAAACACAACCGAAACGATTGCAAGCTGGTCACGGACGATTTCAACCGTGTTAGTCAGCGGTGTGATTGACGATGTTACAATCAAAAAGCATTCGCTGCCGTCCTGCAGATTGATAATGTCGGTGTAAACCATATTTTGAACATTTTTATCGGGAGCGGAAGCATACCGAACAGTATTCCTCTCGCTGTGTCGGATGAAGAATATTCATTAAAAAACTGTCGCTCAAACTTGCCTTTAATGCTGTCCTCTTTGTAGTTACTTGTGATGAACATATAATGTCCGTCATTTTCCTCTGCCAGCTTGTAGTATGAATAGACATCGTGATACTGAAAATTCAGGTTTGAAACGGGGTTGTCATATTCGCAACAATACTTCAATGTGAAAAGAGAAGTTGAATCGTAAACATATACCGAAAGTGAATTGTAGCTTGCAACATTTTCAATCGTTCCGAGAGCGTTTTTGTTTTCTTCAATCGACTTTGAAATAACCTGTGCGTTCTTTTCAACCTGTGAAGATTTTGTAGCTGTGTAGAACGATTCAAGAAAAAAGGTCTGGAACACCCACAACACGATCACAATTGCAAATCCGAACAGAAGAAAATAGCATAACAGCTTAAATTTCAACGGCAGATAATGGCGGTCAAATCGTTTGTTAGATTGTTTCAAAACGGTAACCCACCCCTCGAAGCGTTACAATGCATCTGCTGTATTCGCCAAGGCTCTTTCTGAGAAGCTTAATGTGTGTGTCAAGCGTTCTTTCGTCTCCGAAGAAGTCGTAGCCCCAGACCTCGCTTATAAGCTTTTCACGGGTGAGTGCAAGTCCTTTGTTCTTTACCATGTAGAAAAAGAGTTCGTATTCCTTTGGCGTCATCTCAATTCTTTTGCCGTCAATTGTAACAATTCTGGCTGAGAAATCAACCGAAAGACCTTCGTATGTAAATACATCCTTCTTCACATTCTCTTCGTTCTGAGCGCCTTGTGAACGCTTGATTACGGCATTAACACGCATCATAAGCTCCTTTGGCGAGAACGGCTTAACAACATAGTCGTCACTGCCAAGCTCAAAGCCATGAATTTTATCGTACTCCTCGCCTCTTGCCGAAAGCATAATGATAGGTGTTTTCTTGAATTTTCTGATTTCCCTGCAAGCGGAAAAGCCGTCAAGCTCAGGCATCATAACATCCATTATGATAAGGTCAAAGTCCTCTTTACGGCAAATTTCAATTGCCTGCATACCGTCAACGGCTTCTTCAACCTCAAAGCCCTCAAATTCGGCATATTTTCTGATAATCTGTCTGATTCTTGCCTCATCGTCAACAACAAGTATCCTGCTCATTTTTGTACGCCCCTTTTATTAAAATTATAAGCGTCGGTTAAGACGCAGTATATTCCGACTGTTACTCTATCATCCGAATGTGATAAAATTATGTTAATTTTCAATTTTGTTGGTGAAGTATCGCACGGCGAGCCGCCGTACCCCATTCGTGTAGATAGTTTGCAGTATTAAAAACATATTATGCCCGAGCGTAATATCGTAATTCTTCGTACCACACTGTTGGGGTGAACCTCGTTCGCCGCTGTACATCAAATCACAACTATTATAACAATCCGTTAAAATGATTATATCACATTTCATTTCTTATTGAAATACCGTTGAAAATAAATTATAATGTATAGTGTTAAAATTTGGTGCTAAATTCATATTAAGGAGTTCGGATATGGAAATAAGAAAAATCAAGGCGCAGACGGTATGCGATACGGTTAAAAAGCTGTTTACCGACTGCAACTATTTTATCGGCAAAGACATCATGTGCGCCCTTGAAACCGCAAGGGATAACGAAAGCTCGCCTGTAGGCAAAAGTGTACTTTCACAGATTATCGAAAACGATAAAATTGCGGCTCGTGAAGAAGTTCCGCTTTGTCAGGATACGGGTATGGCTGTCCTCTTTGTTGAATACGGTGACAGGGTTGTTATTGAGGACGGCAGTTTTGATGAGGCTGTCAACGAGGGCGTTCGCAGAGCTATATTGACGGCTACCTTCGCAAGAGTGTAGTAAATGATCCTGTTTTCGACAGAATCAATACAAAGGATAACACTCCTGCGATTATCCACACAAAAATCGTCAGCGGAAATCAGATTAAAATTACCGCCGGCGGTAAGGGCTTCGGCAGTGAAAATATGTCGCAGATAAAAATGCTCACCCCGTCAAAGGCATTGAGGGCGTTAAGCAGTTTATTCTTGATACTGTTTTTCAGGCAGGTCCAAACCCCTGTCCTCCTATGGTTGTCGGTGTCGGAATCGGCGGTACTTTTGAAAGAGCTGCCCAGCTTGCAAAAAAAGCAACCTTCCGTCCGATTGATTCCAAAAATGAAGATGAACGCTATGCACAGCTTGAGGACGAGCTCCTTGCCGAAATCAATAAAATGGGCTTCGGTCCTGCAGGACTTGGTGGCAATACAACCGCAATCGGCGTGAATATTGAAACTTCACCCACACACATTGCAGGAATGCCCGTTGCGGTCAACATCTGTTGCCATGCCGCAAGACACGCAAGTGCAACGATCTGAGGAGGAAAAGCTGTGGAAAAGAAAATTACACTTCCGATTACGGACGAAGATATCAAAAATCTTAAAGCAGGCGACAGCGTTCTGCTCTCGGGTTCAATCATCACAGGCAGAGATGCCGCACACAAAAGACTTTATGAATTGATTCAGAAGGGCGAAAAACTTCCTGTTGACATCAAAGGCGAGCTTATCTATTATGTTGGTCCTGCTCCTGCAAAGCCCGGTTATGCAGTAGGTCCTGCAGGTCCGACATCAAGCTATCGTATGGACAAGTACGCTCCGTCACTGCTTGACCTCGGACTCAAAGGAATGATAGGTAAAGGCGCAAGAAATAAAGAAGTTGTCGATGCGATTGTTCGCAACAAGGGCGTTTATCTTGTCGCAATCGGCGGTGCGGCGGCACTTATCGCCAAGAGCATCAAGAACGAGGAGATTCTTTGCTATGAAGATTTAGGCACAGAGCTGTTCGCAGATATGAGGTTGAAGATTTTCCGTGCATAGTTGCAATCGACAGCAACGGCAACAATGTCTATGAAACCGAACCGCCAAAATACAGGGTGAAATAATCGGCAATATAAAATTTTATATAAATAAAAACGGTCGGGCGACAATGCTTGCATTTGGCAAACTGTCATCCGACCGTGAATTTTATTAAACTGTTTCTGCAAAGACAGACGGCTGTTAATTAAGCACTTACTTTGCACAGCTTGCAATCGCCGATTTCTATAGCTCTTTCGAGGGTGTCGGTAAAATGTGTGACTTCTTCGGGAATGTCGCAGTAGAGGTACTGCTCATTCACGCAAAATCTTCCGCCTCTCTCGACTGAACACACACTTCATACATTCCGTTCGGGTGCTTATAGACCTCGTAACGAAACATTCTGTCATCTGTGTACATATCGTAAATCACATAGTCACGCATTTTATCACTTCCTCTCAAAGCTGTATGCTAATCATTTTAATCAAAATATCTTACAAGCGAGATCACCTTGCCGAGCAAAGCGACTTCGTCAACTATAATCGGTTCAAAATTATCGTTTTCAGGCTGAAGTCTGAAGTGACCGTTTTCTTTATAAAAACGCTTTACGGTCGCCTCGTCACCGACAAGAGCAACAACGATTTCGCCGTTCTCCGCAACAGGTGTGCGGTGAACAATTAAAATATCGTCAGGAAAAATGCCTGCGTTAATCATACTTTCGCCCTGAACACGCAGAGCAAAAAGCTCTCTGCCCCTTTTTAAGCTGTCGGGAACAGGCACATAACATTCAATATTCTCAACGGCAAGAATCGGATAACCTGCCGCAACTCTGCCCAAAACGGGAACATCGGTGTTTTTCTCCATGCCGTTAATCTGAATACAACGGTTCACGCCGTGTTCTCGTGAAATAAGACCTTTTTCTTCAAGTGCCTTGAGGTGGTGGTGAACGGTTGATGTTGAACTCAGTCCAGTTTCTTCGCAGATTTCACGAACTGACGGAACTCTGCCCTCGCCTGCACATTCCTTTAGATAATCGAAAATTTTCTGTTGCTTTTGCTTAAAGGTTTCATATCGCAACGCCCCTTGTTTGTAATTACAGTATGATTGTACCATATATTTTCAGAAAAATCAAACATTTGTTTTATATTTTTGAAAAATTTTTTATTTCGTCGAATAAATAGAGAAATTATTTGAGCTTTGATTGATTAACAGAAAAAACAGATGCTTTTCATTCCGATTTCAAAAAGGGTTCACACAGTTTTCATATTTGCATTGTTTAATATAAGCGTACTCAGAAAGACGGAACCGCATCCGTCAGAGTATAATTGTTCTACCCTCCTCAATGCGAGTCTGAACAAAGACTCGTAATTGTACCCCTCATTTTTTAAAGAACATAAGAAAGCACCGGGTCGCCGCAAGCCCGGTGCTTTCGTCGTTTAAGGACAAAGTAATTGCAACACTGCAGCGGTGAACAATTACAAAGTCACGCTCGGGCATAATAGTTTTTTAAATATTACAAACTATCTGCACGAACGAAAATAAACACGAACCGAACAATTGCAATGCCACGCTCGGGCATAATTTTTTAAATATTGCAAACTATCTGCACGAACTAAAATAAACACAAACTAAAAAATTGAATTATCATCTGCACTATGATACAATATATATAGTAAAGTGAGGTGTTTGTATGCTTGAGAACAAACTCGGATTGACTTCTTCTGCGGAGCTTGCTCGTGAAGAGGAGCGAATCAGTAAGAAAAAGGCGGCAATGCTTTTTGAAAATCACATTCTTGACAACCTTGAAAGCGGAAAATTTTCAACATTACAGACAATCCACAAGTACCTTTTTGATGAAATCTACGATTTTGCGGGAAAGTTGAGAACCGTAAACATTGCAAAGGGCAATTTCAGATTTGCACCTTTGATGTACATTGAATCAGCTTTGAAAAATATTGATGAAATGCCACAGAGCAATTTTGATGAGATTGTAGAAAAGTATGTCGAAATGAACATTGCGCACCCATTCAGAGAGGGCAACGGTCGCAGTACACGAATCTGGCTTGACCATATGTTGAAAACGGAAATCGGCAAGGTTATCGACTGGAGCAAGGTTGACAAGGAAGATTATCTGCTTGCAATGGAGCGCAGTCCCATACGGGACATCGAGATAAAATATGTTTTGAAAAACGCATTGACCGATGAAATTGACAGCCGTGAGGTGTACATGAAAGGCATTGACCACAGCTATTATTATGAGGGCTACACAGCGTTTAAAGCGGACGAACTTTTGTAAATTCAAAATTGAAAATTGACGGCGAGCCGCCGTTCTCAGTCCGAGAAGATAGTTTTGATAGGGGCAAGAGTAAAATGCCCGAATGAAAATGTTTATTGAAAATTGTGCAGACAATAACAATGCTACGCTCGGGCATAATTGGTTTTTAAACATTGCAAACTATCTACACGAACGAAAAAATATGAACATAAAAATAATGGACAGCAGAAATAAAATCTGCTGTCCGATTTGTTTTTTATACATATATATAGTTATTTTCTTTTTCTTATAAACCAATATATCAAACCAAGCGCAACGAGGAAACCGCCGAGGATGCAACGGAAGATGATGTTAAGCGTACCCTCAAACATTTGGTAGCCTGCAAAGGTTCGCAGTCCGTACCACACGGTCATGAAGATAAAAAACACAGCCATTAAAACTGCAAGCAAGCCCTGATGTTCGTGGCGATATTTGATTCCTACGATAATCATTAATATTGCAAGAGCCGCCCAAAGCCATACATACATATTCTGAAGAAATTCGCCCATAAAATTCACCCTTAAACATTACTGATAAGTAGATTATAGAGTATCCTCGGCACAATGTCAAACCGTGTTATGTGAAGATTTTCTGAAAACGAAAAATTTTTTCAAAAACGCTTGACTTTTACTGACTTTGGTATTATATTATGAGTATAGCAATTAGCACTCACCTATCGAGAGTGCTAAAACAGCAAAAACCGACACGAAATGAGGTGAACGGTATGGAGCTGGC
>ENA-OQEB01000140-OQEB01000140.1-human-gut-metagenome-genome-assembly--contig:-NODE-140-length-29481-cov-2.158752_pt1 | contig 29481 bp, 45 predicted proteins | sample MGYA00242787_ERZ504619 | MGnify/ENA primary metagenome ERZ504619 (study PRJEB26092, sample SAMD00036317) | human gut metagenome | host: Homo sapiens | study: EMG produced TPA metagenomics assembly of... | reverse complement strand
CTTTGCGGCAGGATCCCTGTCCTTGACGGTTGCGATGTCCTCTTTTAACTGTTCGAACATCAAACACCTCCGATAAAAAATAAAAACGCCTTCAAAGTCTTGCGACTCCGAAGGCGAAAAATTCGCGGTTCCACTTCGATTTGTAGCTCAAAAGGCTTTAACGCACCACTGCGTGCGAAGATACTGAAATTCCCTTCGCCTGCTCATAAGCGCACTTCGTAAATTCCCGTCTTAAAGGCGCTTTCAGCCGATGACGCCCTCTCTCTAAAAGCATAGAAAAATACTACTCTTCTTAATCACAGCATTTTACAGATATATTGTACCACACTTATTTTGAATAATCAATCGAATTTTTACTGTCTTTTATATATATTATGCCTGAAATCACCGTAAGTACCGCTGTTATCCACAAAAGTCCGTTGGAAACATTGGAAAGAGTGAGCCAAGCAGGCAATTTTTCAAGGCAATTTGAATGTAAAACGTCGTTGATTATATAGTCAACCTCACAAAGCAGCATTATGACAATCGTAAATGTCATTTGGCTGACTGTTTTGAGCTTGCCCCAGATATTCGCAGGGATAACCGTTCCGTTTGAAGCGGCTATCATCCTTATTGACGCAATGGCAAACTCCCTTGTGAGGACTATCATTACAATCCAAATGTTGCAAAGTCCCATTTCCATTAAAGCAAGCAGCGCCGAGGTTGTCAGCACCTTATCCGCTATCGGGTCAAGGAGTTTTCCGAAGTTGGTTATCTCGCCGTTTTTTCGTGCAAGCTTACCGTCTATGGCATCGGTTATCGCCGCTACGGAAATATCAGCGTTGCGATTAAAAATCTGTGAGGTAAGCCCTCCCAAAGAATTACTGCAAGGTAAATGGGCGTAATAATCATTCGAGCTATCGTGAGCTTGTTGGGTGTGTTTAATTTCATACTACTTCTCCGATTAAATCATATTCGTTTATACCCATTATCTCAACATCCACAAAATCGCCCTCGTTTAATTCGTAGCCGCAGGTAAAGTTAACAGTACCGTCAATTTCGGGTGCGTCACGCCAAGTTCTGCCGTAATAGGTGTCGGTGTAAGCGTCATAGCCCTCGACAACCGTGCGCAAGACCTTGCCGATATTCTGCTCATTGAGCCTTTCGAAGATACGGAACTGCTGCTCCATTATCGCTTCTCCACGCTCTTTCTTAACGTCCTCGTCAATTTGGTCGGGAAGCTTTGCCGCAGGTGTTCCCTCCTCCGCCGAGTAAGCAAAGCAGCCGAGTCTGTCAAACTGTGCTTTTTCGACAAATTCCGACAGCGTTTCAAAATCCTCCTCCGTTTCGCCGGGGAAGCCTGTAATGAGAGTTGTTCTCAATACGACATCGGGGATTTTCGCCCTTATTTTTTCAACAAGAGAAAGCAAGCTGTCCATATCGCCCACACGTTCATACGTTTGAGAACAGGTGCGCTTGCGTGCTGAATCGGAATGTCAAAATATTTAACTATTTTATCGTTATTCGCAACAGCGTCGATAAGCTCGTCGGTAATCCTCTCGGGATAGCAGTAGAGAACTCTTATCCACTCCAAGCCATCAATTTTTGAAAGTGAGGTCAAAAGTGCGGGCAATGCGGATTTTCCGTACAAGTCCTCGCCGTATCTCGTTGTGTCCTGTGCGACAACAACAATTTCCTTTACGCCTGAACGCACAAGGTCCTGAGCCTCTTTGATTATGTCCTCCGGCTGTCTTGAACGGAATTCGCCTCTGATTGAGGGAATTGCGCAATATGTGCAGTGGTTTGAGCAGCCTCTGCGATTTTAAGATAAGCAAAATATGACGGAGTTGTGAGCATTCTCTCGCCGTTCAAGGGCAAGCAGGCTTTATCCGCAAAGCTCTCAATAGTTTCGTCGGACTCCAACGCATTTTTGCATATCTCGCAAATGTCGCCGTTTGAGCCGATACCTACAACCGCATCAACCTCGGGAAATTCCTTTGCAATTTCCTCTCTGTACCTCTCCGCAAGGCAACCCGTAACGATTATTTTACCGATAACGCCCTCGTTTTTCAGCTCGACCATATCGAGTATATTTTCGATAGCCTCTTTTTTAGCGTCCTCGATAAAGCCGCAGGTGTTCACGATCACCGCATCTGCACCGTCAACGTCATCTGTAATTTCAAAGCCGTTTTGAGCAAGACGTGCAAGCATAATTTCGGCGTCAACCTGATTTTTGGGGCAGCGAGTGAAATCATACCTATTTTTTTACTCATAGTAATTACCATTGCCTTTCAAGTCATTGTCCGTATCCGCAACCTCGTTCAACGCCTTTTTTATATCGGAATAGGAATAGCCCATTCTCATCAAGCCGTTTATTGTCCGTTTGATATTTTTTTCGTCGGACAGCTTATTGCGGTATTTTGAATTCAACAATAATATAATACGATTAAAATCGTCTTTGTCAAGTGATTTTACAGTTTCGCTTGCAATTTCCGAGCTTATTCCCTTTTGCTTTAGCTCCTGTTTCTATTCTTTTAGGGCTGTATTTTTTTCGTTCGTACAACTCCTGTGCATAAAGCTCGGCAAAGGCTTTGTCATCAATAAGCCTAAGCTCCTCAAGCCTGTCGGCAGCCGACTGTGCAGCCTCTTTCGGATATTTTTGCGATAGCTTTGTTATAATTTCTTTTTTTGAATGGGCACGGCGGGACAACAGACTCATTCCGTTTAAGAAAGCACGACGGGAGTTGATCGAGCGTTCAAGCTCAGCCAACTCCTCTTCATCTATACTGTTAAAATTATGCCATTTTTCAGAGTACCAGAAGTTACTGTCAACGGTCATTTTGTATTCGCCGTCGATATAAATATGTATCTTCTGCGCTCTTCCCGGTTTTACGCTAAGCTCCATAATTATTCGTCGTCAACGATAATATCGATTTTCGCCCTTGCTTCATCCTTTGTTGTAGCGACAGGCTTATAAGCGATAACCTCATCTTCGCCGTCAAAATCGTCAGTCTTATTTCTCGACTCTTCAATCTTCTCCCTGATTTTAGCCTCGATTTCGTTAGCGATTTCGGGATTATCTCTGAGGTACTGCTTGGTGTTCTCCCTGCCCTGTCCGACTCTCGTCTCGCCGTAGGAGAACCATGCGCCGCTTTTCTTCATTATATCCATTGAAACAGCCATATCGACAAGCTCGCTCTCTCTTGAAATACCCTCGCCGAACATAATATCAAATTCAGCCGTCTTAAAGGGCGGAGCTACCTTGTTTTTAACAATTTTAACCTTTGTGTGTGAGCCGATAAATTCGCCGTTAGTTCCCTTGAGCGATTCCGTTCTGCGTACATCCATACGGATACTTGCATAGAATTTAAGAGCACGTCCGCCCGTTGTGGTTTCGGGATTTCCGAAAACAACTCCGACCTTTTCACGAAGCTGGTTAATGAAAATGATTATTGTATTTGATTTTGAAATAACGCCTGCAAGCTTACGCATAGCCTGCGACATAAGTCTTGCGTGTGCGCCCATATGGCTGTCGCCCATTTCGCCGTCAATTTCTGCTCTCGGAACAAGTGCGGCAACAGAGTCAACAACAATTACGTCAAGAGCACCCGAGCGTGCAAGCTGTTCAACAATTTCAAGTGCCTGCTCGCCGTCGTCGGGCTGTGAAACAAGCAAGGAGTCAACGTCAACGCCGAGATTATGAGCGTAAATCGGGTCAAGAGCGTGCTCTGCGTCAACGAAAGCAGCCTCTCCGCCTGCCTCTGAGCCTCGGCAACTGCGTGGAGAGCAAGAGTGGTTTTACCTGAGGACTCGGGTCCGTATATTTCAATAATTCTGCCCTTCGGGAAGCCGCCGATACCCGTTGCGGCATCAAGTGCTATTGAGCCTGTGGGAATTGCCTCAATATTAAGAGCGTTACCCTCGCCCAAGCGCATAATTGCGCCCTCGCCGTATTTTTTCTCAATCTGTGAAAGAGCAGTTTCAAGAGCTTTCTTTTTATTATCGTTTTTTGATACACTGTTTTTAGGTGCCATTATTTCAACCTCACAATCGCACAAATGTTCGTTTTCTAAATTATATATGATACTGTGTAAAAATGCAAGTGTTTTTTAATAATTTTATAAAAATTCCGGAAAAATATTTTACTGTCGTCGTTTATTTCGCTGTTTTATCGGCTAAAAGGGAAAAAAGAGCAAATTTTTTTATATTTTTTTGTAAAAAGGCTTGCATTTAGTTAAATATTCTGTTAAAATACTGTCTGTTATCGATTAAAGGAGGTGCCTCGCACTATGGCAAAATGTGAATTCTGCGGAAAAGATGTTGCTTTCGGCATTAAAGTTTCTCACTCACACAGACGTTCTAACAGAACTTGGAAGCCTAATGTAAAAAGAGTTAGAGCAATCGTAAACGGCTCTCCTAAAAGAGTTTATGCTTGCACTCGTTGCCTTCGTTCAGGCAAGGTTACAAGAGCTTAACTTAATTGCTGAATGAACTTACGCTCACCAAAAGGTGAGCGTTTTTTCTTTATGGTTTTACAAGCTTTCAAATAAATTTCACACACGCAAAAACGGGATACCCTCTTTTTGAGAGTATCCCGTTAATTTTGTAAATAAATCAGTCAAGAATTACGCCCATAACACCTGCGGGAGCAAGAACTGCGTTTGCCTCGTCCGTGTCAATGTGCATTGCAAGCGCATACTGCGGATTTACTCTTACGACCGTGTCACCGAAAACAAGCGAACGCTCTGCCGAGTCAATTTTAACAGATACAACCTGCTTATCCTTAAGACCGTACTTTTCAGCATCCTCGGGAGTCATATGTATATGACGCTTTGCAACGATAACGCCCTCTTTAAGCTCAAGCTCGCCCTTAGGTCCTACAAGCTTGCAAGCACCGCTGCCTGCGATATCGCCTGATTCTCTGACGGGTGCTTTAACGCCGATTGAACGAGCGTCGGAAGCTGAAATCTCAACCTGACAAGCGCTTCTGACAGGTCCGAGAATTGAAACTGCCGGGAAAGAAGATTTCTCGCCGATTACCTGTACTCTTTCTTCGCAAGCGTACTGACCGGGCTGTGAAAGATCCTTTTTCTTTGTAAGCTCATAGCCTTCGCCGAAAAGAACCTCGAGAGCCTCCTTCGTTACGTGAACGTGACGTGCCGACGTTTCAACTAAAACTGTTTTTTCCATTTCTAAATACCTTCTCTTATTGTATTATAAACCCAACTCGGCTCTTGCCGCCTTGATATTGGCAACAAACTTTTTACCGGTTTCGGTTATTTGCTTATAATCGCCTGTTTTTGCACCTGCGGTAAGCGACGAGCCTGCACCTACGGCAACTGCGCCTGCTTTTATCCACTCTCCGACGTTATCTGCGTTAACTCCGCCTGTGGGCATCATTTTAGCATACGGGATAGTCCTTTAATATCCTTGATAATCTTGGGTCCAAAGAGGTCAGCGGGGAATACTTTAAGAATATCCGCACCGTTTTCCATAGCGATAAGACCGTCTCTGACTGTCATAATACCGGGCATCATAGGAACTCTGTAACGGTTGCAAAGATGCAAAGTGTCCAAATCAAGAGCAGGGCTTACAATATACTGTGCGCCCGAAAGCATTGCTATTCTTGCGGTTGTAGCGTCAAGCACCGTACCTGCACCGAGAATAATCTCATCGGGGGTGTAGCGTTTTGCAAGCTCCTCGATAACCTTATCGGCGTGAGGAACGGTAAAGGTAAGCTCGATTGCGGCAACTCCGCCTCAAGACAAGCATCTGTAATTCTTATAGCCTTATCAACAGACTCGGCACGGACAACGGCAACTATACCGCAGTCCTGAATTTTAGTAAGTATTTTTTCCTTATCCATATTTAACTCCTGTTTAACGGCAGGAGCTAACCCCTGCCGCACAAAATTACAACTTTAATATTATAACAAATATTTATCCGTAATACAAGGTGCAAAACAGCGTCCGATATTTCAAGGTTGCGGAACACAATATTGCGGAAAACTTGCTTTTTTCGTAAGACAAGGCGTGACGACGAAGGAATATGCGATATTTCGAGTCGTCAGAACGCAGTATTACGGAAAAAGGGGATTATCTGTCTACTCTCGCACCTGCACCGGACACTATCTTCTCAACCTCTTTAAGTGAAGCCATAGATGTATCGCCGGGTGTGGTCATTGCAAGCGCACCGTGTGCGACGCCGTAGTTGACGGCTGTTTGCGGATCTCCCGTTGTAATGAGTCCGTAAATAAGGCCCGATGCGAAGCTGTCGCCGCCACCGACTCTATCGTAAATTTCAAGTCCCGGCAAGGAAAGTCCGTTGTAAATTTTGCCGTCTGCGTAGCAAATCGCCGACCAATCATTTACGGTTGCAGTCTTAACTGTACGAAGCGTTGTTGCGATTACCTTGAAATTCGGATATACCTTGCAAACCTCGCCGAGCATCTTTTTATAGCCTTCGATGTTAAGAGATTTGAGGTTTTCGTCGTTGCCTTCAATTTCAAAGCCGAGACAAGCGGTAAAGTCCTCCTCGTTGCCAATCATAACGTCGATATATTTTGCAATTTCCTTATTGACCTCCTGTGCCTTTGCCTTACCGCCGATGTCGTTCCAAAGAGACGGACGATAGTTAAGGTCGTAGGACACAACCGTTCCGTATTTTTTAGCAGTCTTAACCGCTTCAATAACCACCTCCGAGGTTGTTTCCGAAAGTGCGGCAAAAATTCCGCCTGTATGAAGCCAACGAACGCGAGAGTACCGAAGATATAATCCCAGTCAATATCGCCTGCTTTAAGCTTGGAAACAGCAGTATTTCCCCTGTCGGACACACCGACAGCACCTCTGATGCCGAAGCCTTTTTCGGTGAAATTCAAGCCGTTTCTGACAGTTCTGCCGATACCGTCATATTTTACCCATTTAATCAGAGAAGTATCAACTCCGCCTTGAAGCATAAAATCCTCAACAAGTCTGCCGACCTCATTATCGGCAAGTGCCGTAACAGCCGAGGTTTTAAGTCCGAAGCAACGGCGAAGTCCTCTTGCGACGTTATACTCTCCGCCGCCCTCCCACGCTCTGAATGAACGTGCGGTTCTTATTCTTCCGTCGCCGGGATCAAGTCTTAACATTATTTCGCCCAAAGAAATTGCGTCAAAAGTACATTCCTCGGGTTTTCTCAAATCCAATTCCATATTTATATCCTTTCAAACTTAAACGTTTATTACATAATTACCCAAAAGAATACAAGCCTCGCAAAGTGCCATAAGCACCAGAGCGATAATAAGATCCTTTTTGGATTTCTTACCGAGCAAGCCCTGCCTTTCCTTTTCTGTCGAAACGGTAATATCGCCGTTTTCGCCTAAGCTTTCTTTTTGAACGGGAGCTTTACGGTTTCCGTCAACAAAGAATTTAATAACGAACACTATCGCAACAAGTAAAAACAAGCCTGCTATAACATAAATCCACATAACGTAACCGCCCTTTCAATAAAAATCAAACACCTGAATAAGCGTTAAATCCGCCGTCAACCGCTATCGTCGTTCCTGTGATAAAGCTCGAATATGCCTCATCGCAGAGGAAAAGAAGTGAGCCTTCAAGCTCCTGCGGCTCGCCGAAGCGTTTCATAGGAGTTGCGGCAAGTATTTTGCCCGTTCTCGCCGTGGGAGTTCCGTCCTCATTCCAAAGCAAAGCCTTATTCTGATTTGTCGAGAAGAAACCCGGTGCGATAGAATTTACACGGATACCGACTTCGGCGAAATGCACTGCCATAAATTCTGTAAAGTTCTTAACAGCCGCCTTTGCCGCCGAATATGCAGGGATTTTTGTAAGCGGACGAAAAGCGTTCATTGAGGTTATCATTACAATACAGGTGTTTTCCTTTTTAGCCATATCGGGTGCGAACACCTGAGTCGGAATAAGCGTTCCGAGGAAATTAAGGTTGAAAACAAATGAAATTCCCTGTGGGTCAAGGTCGAAGAAGGTTTTTACATCATCATTTTTCTCAACAAGGTCGATTCTTTCAAGCGTCTCCTTTGTGGTTGTACCCTTAGGATTGTTACCGCCTGCGCCGTTTAATAAAATATCGCAGGTTCCGAGCTTTTCGTTTACGATTTCCCTCGCCTTTTCCATGCTCTCCTTTTCGAGCACATTACAGCCGACAGCTATTGCCGTACCGCCGTTTTCCGTTATTTCATCGGCAACCTTTTGTGCTGCCGCTTCGTTGAGGTCGAGAACAGCAACCTTAACACCCTGACGAGCAAGTGCCTTTGCAAAATCGCCGCAAAGAACTCCGCCGCCTCCTGTAACAACCGCTACTCTGCCATTAAGATTTTCATGTGTCATATCAATTTCTCTCCTTACTCTTTTTTACAGCTTCCCAAAGTCCGTTGAGATAAGCAACGCCGAGTGCTCTGTCATAAAGACCGTAGCCGGGGCGTGCAACCTCTCCCCATATCATTCTGCCGTGGTCGGGGCGAATATATCCGTCGAAGCTACATCCTGTAAAGCCTTGACGATTTCATACATATCAAGTGAACCCGTATTGCTCTCGTGCGCCGTTTCGTTGAAATGCTTGTCTATAACCTTTACATTGCGCAAATGAGCAAAATATATTCTGTCGCCAAACTCTCTTATCATTGCAGGCAAGTCATTTTTTGAGCTTGCGCCGAGCGAGCCTGTGCAGAAAGTAAGTCCGTTATACTTTGACGGTACAATTTCCAAAAGTTTTTTAAGAGACTCCCTGTCCTTGATAATTCTCGGAAGTCCGAAAATATCCCATGGCGGATCGTCGGGGTGGATGGCCATTTTGACATCACATTCCTCACACACGGGCATAATCGCATCAAGGAAATATTTGAGATTGTTCCAAAGGTCATCCGAGGTAACACCCTTATACTTCTCAAAAAGCTCTTTGATTTCGGGCATTCTCTCCGTTTCCCAGCCGGGCATTGCATAGCCGTTTGAATTATCGTCAATGTCCTTGAACATCTGCTCGGGGCTTTTACCCTCAATCTGCACTCCATCATAGGAAAGACAGGTTGCGCCGTCGCCCATATCCATTGCAAGGTCAGTTCTTGTCCAGTCGAAAACGGGCATAAAATTATAGCATATAACCTTAACACCTGCTTTCGCAAGGTTGCGGATGCTTGTTTTATAGTTTTCGATATATTTGTCTCTTGTAGGCAAGCCGATTTTAATGTCCTCGTGAACGTTTACACTCTCGATACACTCCATTGTAAGCCCTGCTTTTTCAATCTCTGATTTCATTTTCATAATGTCGTCAAGCTCCCACGCTTCGCCCGCAGGTAAATTGTGCAAAGCAGGAACAACGCCGACAACATTCGGGATTTGCTTAATTTGTTCAAGGTTACAGTGTCCTTTTCGGAACCGAACCAGCGAAAAGTCATTTGCATAGCTTCAACCTCCTATACATACGCTTTTATTTTATCACGTAGTATTATTATTGGCAATAAAAAATATGATATTTTTACAAATTAAAAGCACCTCAAAACAGTACAAAACCGATTGAGGTGCAATTTGTTATTTATTCTCTTTTAATTTGGCAAGGTATTCCCTGTCTTTTTTTGTAAGCTCGGCACTTTTAAGCATATCCGGTCTGCGTTCCAATGTGCGTTCAAGGGATTTTTCTCTGCGCCATTTATCGATATTTCCGTGGTGTCCCGACAAAAGTATATCGGGCACCTTCCTGCCGTGCCACTCGGGAGGCCGTGTATATTGCGGATATTCCAAAAGTCCGCTGTAATGACTTTCCAATTCCTTTGCCTCGTCGTTCGGCAAAACTCCGTCAATCATTCTTGCGATACTGTCGGAAAGAATAAGTGCAGGAAGCTCTCCGCCCGTCAAAACATAGTCCCCTATCGAGATTTCCTCGTCAACTATTTCCTCGATTATACGCTCGTCAACGCCCTCATAGTGACCGCACAGTATTGCGATATTCGGAAGCTGCGAAAGCTCCTTAACACGCTTTTGAGTGAGTGTTTCGCCCTGCGCCGACATATAAATAAGATGCGGTTTTTCGTCGTCCTCGGAGCAAAGCGAAGCGAAGCAGTCATAAATAGGCTGAGTTTGCATAAGCATACCCATTCCGCCGCCGTACGGTGCGTCGTCCACTCTGTTGTGCTTATCGTGTGTAAAATCTCTGATATTACAGTATCAATTTCAATTATTCCGCTTTTCCTCGCCCTGCCGATTATGCTCTCGTCAAGCACGGCATTGCACATTTCGGGGAAAAGAGTCATTATTGTTATTTTCATTTTTCAACGCTCTCCCCATCATCAAAAAAGTCCTTTTATAGCGTCAATCTCAACAAAGCCTGCTTCAACATCCGTGCTTATAACCACGCTTTTGATTGCAGGAATGAGGGTTTCCTTTCCGTCGTCGGACTTAACCGTCCAGAGATCATTTGCAGGATATTTCTGAATATCGGAAATTTTGCCGTAAACCTTATCGGTTCCTGTCTGCCTGACCTCACAGCCTATTAAGTCCTCGATAAACCATGTGTTTTCAGGCAAGTTTGCATCTTCACGCTTCATATACAATACCTTATTGCGAAGCGACTGTGCCTTTTCCATAGTGTCAACCCCGTCAAGCGAGAGTATGACAATATTGCCGTGAGGACGAGCCGACTTCACAGCGATTTTTTCATTTCCGTTTTCGTCAAAATATACCGTTTTGAATTTTTTGATAAACTGCGGCGCATCACACCACGGATTGAGACGAACCTCGCCCTTTACGCCGTGAGTGCCGACTATCTGCCCGAGCTCAAGATAAGGTTTAAGCATATTTCCCCCATAAAAGCTAAGGGGTACATAATGTACCCCCACTTAATCAGTCAATATCAATTTGAACTTTTTCCCCGTCCTTAACGGCACGTGCCTTAACAACGGTTCTGATTGCCTTTGCAATTCTGCCCTGCTTACCGATAACTCTGCCCATTTCACTTTCGTCAACGTGGAGATGATATACAATGATACCTCTCTCGTTGGGCTCGTCAACCGTAACGCTGACTTATCGGGATTTTCAACAAGACCTCTTGCAATGATTTCAAGAAGTTCTTTCATCTAAAAGATCCCCCTTGATTATTTAATAATGCCGTTCTGCTTAAGCAAAGCCTTAACAGTATCTGTGGGCTGAGCGCCGTTCTTGATCCACTGCTGAGCCTTCTCTGCGTCGATATTAACGATTGCAGGAGTCTTCATGGGGTCAAATGTACCGATTTCCTCGATGCACTTACCGTCACGGGGTGCTCTTGAATCTGCAACGATTACACGGTAGAAGGGAGCCTTCTTTGCGCCCATTCTGCGAAGTCTGATTTTTACTGCCATTTTGTTTTCCTCCAAAATATATTATAAATAATTTTATGCCAACCACTTAAATTAAAGTGCTTAGTTGATAAGTTTACATCGGGAAGCCGCCAAAGCCGCCCTGTCCGCCTCCGAAATTCATTCTCGAAAGCTTCTTTCTCATTCCCTTTGAGTTGAACTGCTTCATCATCTTCTGCATCTGACGGTACTGTGAGAGAAGTCTGTTGACGTCCTCAACCTGCATACCGCAGCCTGCCGCAATTCTTCTTTTCCTCGACGGGTTAATAATGTCGGGATTTGCACGCTCTTTGGGAGTCATTGAGAAAATAATTGCTTGTATTCTGTCAAGTTGACCGTCGTCTATATCGACATTTTTAAGCTTGCTTCCGACGCCCGGCAACATTGAGAGAATGTCCTTCATAGAGCCCATTTTCTTAACCTGCTGCATTTGGTCGAGCAAATCGTTGAGGTCAAACTTGTTTTTGCGGATTTTAGCTTCAAGCTCCGCCGCCTTCTTTTCGTCAAGTGCCGTTTCAGCCTTTTCGATAAGTGAAAGCACGTCGCCCATACCGATATTCTCGACGCCATTCTGTCGGGATAGAAATAATCAAGCTCATCAAGCTTTTCGCCCATACCGACAAATTTAATCGGCTTACCCGTAACAGCTCTTGCCGAAAGAGCCGCACCGCCTCTCGTGTCGCCGTCCATCTTGGTAAGAACCATACCGTCAATTCCGAGAGCCTCATCAAAGGTGCTTGCAACGGTAACTGCGTCCTGACCCGTCATTGCGTCAACAACAAGCAAAATCTCGTGAGGGTGAACGGCAGCCTTAACATTCTGCAATTCCTCCATAAGCTCACGGTCAATATGCAAACGCCTGCGGTATCTATAATAACATAGTCATAGCCCTGATCCTTAGCGAGAGCCACAGCCTGCTTTGAAATCTCAACGGGGTCGCCCTGTCCTTTTCGAACACGGGAACTCCGACCTGCTCGCCGACAACCTGAAGCTGTTTAACGGCAGCCGGACGGTAAACGTCGCAGGCTACAAGCAACGGTCTGTGATTTTCTTTTTTAAGCTTGAGAGCTATCTTTGCACAGTGTGTTGTTTTACCCGAGCCCTGCAAGCCACACATCATAACGATTGTAGGCGGATGAGAAGCGTAGGCAAGCCTTGTCTGCGTACCGCCCATAAGGTCGGTAAGCTCTTCGTTTACAATTTTAATTACCATTTGGGCAGGAGTAAGGCTCTCCATAACCTGCGAGCCGATAGCTCTTTCGGTTACCCTTTGAGTAAAGTCCTTTGCGACCTTATAGTTAACGTCCGCCTCAAGCAAAGCAAGACGAACCTCACGCATAGCCTCTTTAACGTCCGATTCATTAAGACTTCCCTTGCTTCGAAGCCGTCCGAATGCGGATTCGAGTTTATCCGATAAACTTTCAAATGCCATTTCAGTACCTCTTATTCAACCACGGACAATGCCAGAGATTTGATTTTAACAACGGTTTCGTTGACCTCTCTTGACAGGTCGTGTTCGAGATTGTAAACATTTATCTTTTCGGCGCAGTCGATTATACCGTTCATACATTCCGTAATATGCTCAAACTTAGCCGCAAAGCCAAGTTTTTCTTCCATTTCATAAAGCTGAGCCTCGGCACGCTTAATAGCATCCCTTACGCCTTGACGGGTAATACCCTCATTCTCGGCAATTTCGGAAAGCGAAAGGTCGTCATTATAATAATAATTGAGAAAATCCCTCTGCTTTTCGGTAAGAACGTCGCCGTAAAAATCATATAAAATTGTTATTTCAACGTTATTAGCCATTAAAAATGCCCTCTTCCGAACGTATAATTCGCAACAACACCCTGTAAAGTCCATTCACTTTACAGGGTGCTATTATACTAAATAAATATCAATTTGTCAAGAGAAATTTATCTCCAATCGATAACCGCATCATGCGAGCCGTTGTTTAAGTCGTCATTTCCGACAACAACCTTCTTTGTCTGATCCTCTGTCTTTTTTGCGGTTGTTTCAGGCTCGGTAGCAGGTGCAGCAGTCTCCGCCTCTTTCTTTTCCTTGTCCTTTGCCACCTGTGCGGCAGTCTTTGTTACAAGGTCCTCATACATCTCCGCATAGCCTCCTTGTCGGTCGTTACGGGTATTTTTTCGCCGTTAACATTTGTAATAAACAAATCTCCGTTTTCGTCCGTTGAATACTCAACCTTATTATCGGTATTGGGCTTTTCCTTAAAATCATCATTCTTTTTACAAGCTGTCATAAGCGTTGCCATAGCAACAAGTGCAAGCGCAACGGCAATAATAGATTTTTTCATAGCGTTTCCTCCAATATAAATCTAAGCTTATTTTAACACAAAAGCCGATATTTGCAAGCGTTATTTCAATTCTGCTATCGTAACGCCCTCTTCGCCCTCGCCGTAAATACCCGTGCGATAGGTTCTGATATTAGGATGCTTCCTCAAATGAGCTTGAACAGCCTTTCGAAGCGTTCCCGTGCCCTTGCCGTGAATTACGGTAAATTCATTGAGCCCCGAACGCAAAATGCTGTCAATAAAGCGGTCAAGCTCCATAATAGCCTCTTCCCTGTCCATACCTCTTAAATCAACGCTCGTCTTTGCGCTCTGCGTTTTAAGCTCGGTCTCCGTCGTTCTGACGGTACGGCGCTTCGACTGCTCGGTGTTTTTCTTTTTCTCGCCTAAAAGCCTTAGCGTATCCTCGGGAACCTTTGTTTTGATTATGCCTGCCTGAACCTCAACATTTCCCTTTGAGTCTGCAACGCTGACAACCGTTCCTTCCGTGCCGAGAGTGGTTATGCGGACATTGTCTCCTACTTTCAACGGTCTCGGAAGCTTGTAATCGCCGTCATCATCGTCATAATAGGTCTCGCTCGTCAAATCGTCGATAGCGTTAAGGTGCTGCTTCATGGCAGCCTTTGCCTTTCTCGCCATCTCAGCGGCATTTTTCTCTTTCGCCTGCTGTTTACGGAGCATATCAATCTCAAGCATAAGAGAATTTGCGGCACGCTTTGCGTTTTCGACAATCCGTTTTGCCTCGTTCTGTGCTTTTTCGATTTCCTTATCGCTCTTTTTCTGCGCTTCGTCAAGCTTTTGCTGAACAGACTCCTTCATTTTGTCGATTTGAGCTTTAAGCTCCTCTGTTTTGCGGCGCTCGTCCTCCATTTGAAGCCTTGTTTTTTCAAGGCTGTCAACAACGTCCTCAAAGCGTGTGTTTTCCTCTGAAATAAGCGCTTGAGCCGCTTCAATTATTTCATCGTTAAGGTTCAAATGCCGTGAAATCGCAAAAGCGTTTGAGCGACCCGGTACGCCGATTAAAAGCTTATATGTAGGACTCAACGTTTCAACGTCAAATTCACAGGAAGCGTTTTCGACCCTCTCAGTTCTCAAGGCGTATTCTTTAAGCTCGGAATAGTGAGTTGTAGCGGCAATTTTTGCACCTTTTCTTCTGAGATATTCAAGCACCGAAACGGCAAGTGCCGCACCCTCAACGGGGTCTGTGCCTGCGCCAAGCTCATCTATTAAAATAAGCGACGATTCATCTGCAATTTCGGTTATAGATACAATTTTAGTCATATGCGCAGAGAACGTGGAAAGCGACTGCTCAATGCTCTGCTCTTCTCCTATATCACAAAGGATATTTTTGAAAATGCAAAGACGTGAATTGTCGTTTGCCGGAATATAAAGTCCGCACTGTGCCATAAGCGTCAAAAGTCCGAGCGTTTTTATCGAAACCGTTTTACCGCCCGTGTTGGGACCTGTAATAACAAGCGAGTCAAAATCCTCGCCGAGCCTGATGTCAACGGGCACGACCTTTTGCGGATTGAGAAGCGGATGACGTGCTTTTTTCAATTCGATTATGCCCTCGTCGTTGATTATCGGCTTTGTGGCTTTCATTTTATAACCCAGCTGCGCCTTTGAGAAAATCAAATTGAGCTCGACCGCACTCTTATAGCTTAAAATTATGCTGTCCGCAAATTCCGACGCCGCAACGGAAAGCTCCGATAAAATTCTGTCGATTTCATCCCTTTCCTTGCTCTGCAATACCTTGATTTCATTGTTTGCCTCAACTACTGCGGCAGGCTCGATAAACACCGTTGCACCGCTTGAGGATGTGTCGTGTACCATACCTGCAACCTGCGAACGATGCTCGCTTTTTACCGGAACGACAAATCTGCCGTTTCGCTGTGTTACGATAGCGTCCTGCAAGCTGTTTCGGTAAACGGGAGAACGCAGCATTTTATCAAGCTGCTCTCTTATCCTCGACTCCTGCGCACGCATTTTTCTGCGTATTGTTTTAAGCTCTGTTGAAGCGTTATCCGACATCTCACTTTCGGAGATAATCGCATTGTTTATCATATCCTCAAGAAATTTGTTCGGATAAAGCGAATTAAACAAGTCATCAAGTGCCGTGCTCATACCTGCCGACTTGTCGTGCCACGAAAGTATGGCTCTTATAACTCTGAGCACCTGAGAAATATCAAGTAATTCACGCATATTAAGCACACCACCTGCCTGCGCACGACGGAGTGAATTGTCAATATTCATAAGTCCGCCAAAGCCGGGTGCTCCGAATTTCGCAATCAAAATATGCGCAGCTTCGGTCTTTGAAAGTGAAGCCGATACATCGAAAATATCATATGACGGCGTAAGTGCCAACGCCTCCTGTCTTGCGTCCTCACAAGCGGTAAGGTCTGCAAGCTGTGAAAGTATTTTCGGTAATTCAAGTGAAATATAATCCTTTTGCATTTATAAAGTCCTCATAGAATTGTAAAATTCAAGTGTTTTGAAATTCCTGTCCGATTTGACTCTTGTGTAAACTTCCGTGATATATGAAAGCTCGGATAATTCGGAGTCGGTCATTTTGAAGCTGAAAAGCTTTTCAAGACTTGAGAAAACAATGTGTCGCATTGCCGTAACGATACGCAACGGAAGCGGAAAAAGAGCGTTTCCCGAGGCACAGTTTTCACAATAGAGAAGTCCGTGTTCAACGTCAAAATACATTGTTGGCGTTTCAAACTCTCCGCACCTCTCACACGCAACAAGGCTCGGTGCATAGCCCGAAAGCGACATAAGCCTGAGCTCGACAATAGCCTTTAGCTGCTGTGCAGGCTTTTTGTCGTGAGCCAGCATATAAAGAGCGTTCAGCATAAGGCGCAAATAATCGGTTGCCTGCTCGTCCTGCGGCGACAGCTCACACGCAAGCTCGGCAAAATACTGTGCAAGAGCAAGCTTTTCAATATCGCTCCTCAATTCAAAAAACATTTCAATACTCTGCGCCTCGTCAATTATGTACTGTCCTTTCCCGAATAAAAGGAAAGCTGTGAATAGCAGAATTGCCCCGTGGTGGAATGCTTTTTGCTTTTTATGCTCTTTGCCCCTCTGACAAAAGCCTTTACGATACCCATATCCTCCGTCAGCACCGTAACAAGCTTGTCCCGTTCACCGATATTCTGTTCTTTGAGGATAAGACCCTTTGTGTTGTACCTCATTTTTCGCTTCCTCGGTTTTCTCTTCCTGTTTTATAGCGTTATATTTTATATAATCGTCAATTTTTCCGCTTTTGGAAAAAACGTACCAAAAATCCTCGCTTTTCATAACAATACCGCCTTAAAAGATTTATATAATTAACTTAACCTTTTAAGACGGCTGTATTACTGTTAATCTAAACCAAAATTGTGAATAATTCCTTCTCTGTTTCGCCAATCCTCTTTTACCTTTACCCAGCATTGAAGATTTACCTTTATATCAAAGAAACTTTCAATATCCTGACGTGCATAGGTGGATATTTTTTTGAGCATTTGACCGCCCTTGCCGATAATAATTCCCTTATGGCTTTCACGCTCGCAATATATTGTCGCTTCGACGTCCATAATACTGCCGTCATCACGCTCTCTCATTCTTTCGATTGCGACCGCTGTACCGTGAGGAATTTCCTTATCCAAAAGGCGAAGCATTTTTTCTCTGATAATTTCAGCGACAAGCACTCTTTCGGGCTGATCCGTCAAGGTGTCGTCGGGGAAAAAGTGTATGCTCTCGACCGACAACGCTTTTAATTCGTCAAGCAAGGCGTCAAGTCCGTCGCCCGACTGTGCGCTGACGGGAACAATCGCTTTGAAATCATAGAGAGCCGACAGCTCGGCAAGCTTTTTCATAAGCTCGGTTTTGTCCTTGAGCATATCGATTTTATTGATTGCAAGCACAACCGTCATTTTTTCCGTCTTAAATTTTTTTATAAGCTCAAGCTCTGCCGTGTTGAGCTTTTCGTCGTTTGCGTCAACCACAAAAAGACAGGAGTCAACGCCCGATATACTGTCGCTTACAGCCTGCACCATTTTTTCGCCGAGCTTGTTTTTCGGCTTATGAAAGCCGGGAGTGTCCGTAAACACAAGCTGAACATTGTCCTCTGTTGTCAAAACGCCCATTATTCTTGTTCTTGTAGTCTGCGGCTTTGACGAAACAATGGCTATTTTGCTGCCTATAAGTCTGTTAAGAATTGAAGATTTGCCGACATTTGCCTTGCCGACAATGGCGATAAACGCCGTTTTTGATGTATTGTTCATTTAATATTTCCTTTATTTTTTATCCTTAGAAGCCTTACCGAAGCCCTTGAATATAACGCCGTTGCAGGGATTATTGATAATATGAAAACAACAAGCATAACGGGATTTTCACGGTAATATAAGAGCATTTGCGAAAATGCTTCGGGCTGACCGAGTATCGCAATTCCCGTTGCCACCGCAAAAATCGCACATACAAGCACCGCACCTGCCGCCGTGTCCTTTGCTATCTTGCCGTTTTTTGTATATTCCTCACTCGCAAGGTCAACCGTTCGCTCAACTGCCGTGTTTATAAGCTCTGCCGCCACAACCGCCATATTTGCAAGGAAAATTACAGCTAATTGAGTTCTTGTAATTTCAAAGAAATCATAGACGAAAAGAAAAGAATACATATATATCATACATACAAAGTGTATTCGCATATTTCTTTCGTATCTCAACGCCTCAAAAATCCCCGAAAAAGCGTAGCCGAAGCTCTTTATAAGACTTTTCATCGCTTATTCCTCGTCGAGATAATAGCTTCCGTTTCTTTTAAGACCGAGCTGTGTGAGAACGCTCTCTTCCTTTTCACGCATATGAACAGCCTCGAGTCCGCCGTTCTCGTGATCATAGCCCAAGAGGTGCAAAAGTGAATGTACCGTCAAAAATGCAATTTCCCTCTGAAGCGGATGACCGTATTCCTCCGCCTGTGCAAAAGCCTTTTCAATGGAAATGACTATATCGCCGAGCATCTTTGCGCCTGTGTCGTGATTTATGTCGTAAACTCCGTTTTCGCCGAGCGGGAATGAAAGAACGTCTGTCTCCCTGTCTATGTTCCTATGTTCAAGATTGAGCTTGTGAATTTGCTCGTTATTTACAAAGGTTACGCTGATTTCAGCCGAGCCTTCAAAATTTTCCTGTCTGAGCACTGCGTTGCAACAACGGCGCACAAGCATACGCACACCCGTCGGTATTTTAATATCCTTTTGTTCGTTTGAAATAATTACTTTAATCTTATCCGTCATTTTCTCTTCTCCTCACTTTTTTCATAAGCCTTGATTATATCCTGTACCAATTTATGCCTTACGACATCCTTTTCGGTAAATTCATTGATTGCAATACCGGGAATGTTTTTCAAAATTCGCATTGCCTGTTTAAGTCCCGATTTTTTGCCGTCGGGCAGGTCAATCTGCGTTATGTCGCCCGTAACAACCATCTTTGAATTAAAGCCGAGACGGGTCAAGAACATTTTCATCTGCTCTTTTGTCGTGTTCTGCGCCTCGTCAAGAATTATAAAGCTGTCGTCAAGCGTTCTGCCTCGCATATAAGCAAGCGGTGCTACCTCAATGCTTCCCCTCTCCTGATATTTCTGAAAAGACTCAGCACCGAGCATATCAAAAAGAGCGTCATACAAGGGGCGTAAATACGGGTCAACCTTTTGCTGTAAATCGCCCGGAAGGAAGCCCAGCTTTTCGCCTGCCTCAACAGCAGGCCTTGTAAGAATTATTCTGTTTACCTCTTTCGCACGAAAAGCCGTAACAGCCATTGCAACCGCAAGGTAAGTCTTTCCCGTGCCGGCAGGTCCTGCTCCGAGAACAATCGTGTTGTTTCTTATCGCCTCGATATATTTTTTCTGACCGAGAGTTTTAGGCTTTACAGGTTTGCCCTTTGAGGTAACGCAAACGCAATCACCCGTCATCTCGGAAAGCTTTTCCTCGGAGTCGTCCTTTACAAGCGATATAACATAGCGGACATTTTGGTCAGAGAGCGACTCGCCCTTATTTATAAGCATAAGAAGTCCTTTAACGGCTCTTGACGCCTTATCGACGTTTTCCGCTTCACCCGTGATTTTAAGCTCCGAGCCTCTGTTTATAACGCTTACGCCGAACTCCTTTTCTATAAGCTTGATATTCTCGTCAAAGCTGCCGAAAAGGCTGACGGCGTGCTCCATTCTGTCAACATTGATTATCTGCTCGAACACCGAACGACCACCTTTTGAAAAATCTATTTATATTTAATATATTTTACCACAATGTATTATCATTTTTCAACAAAAATTTCAAGTCTTTTGCCTATTTCTTTCTTGCACTCATAGTTTCCGCTGAACAGCGGCTCTCCGTTTACAAAATCGAACGAAAAATCCGACGAAGTATCTGTTCACTATCCAAATACATAGCTCTGTAAGAGCAAGCATAAAGGTACGCCGAATAAACCTTTTTGTACTCTTCGGGGAAAGCCTTGCAAGCTCGGAATAATAAACTCTTTTTGTGATTTTTCCGAGAGGCAGGCTCATATCTCCGTTTGCCACAAAGCTTTTTTCGGTGTAAGCGTTATCCTCCCCCACGCCGATACCAAGCGGAATTTTAAGCCCGAATATAAACAGCGAATTCTGTTCCGACAGCTTTGAAAGCCTTGAAAATTGTACATCGTTACAGGAAGCATTGATTTCATTTTTCACACGGGCGTGAACCTTACCCCTCGCCGATTTCAGATTATAGGTCTTGTCAAGATTTTCGGTAATTCCCGAAATAAGCAAATCGCCTTTAAGCACTGCATCGCCCGAACGCACTTCGGCAACACCCACCGTCGCTTCAATTCCCATAATCGTTCCGTCCTGTGAGGCAATTATATTACATGGCGTTGTGCTGTCGGGAAATTCGGGTGCCTCGCTCAATTCGCTTACGACAATTTCAACCCTTGAGCCCTTTATATTTACGCTTGCCCATGCGATTTTCGGCAACAGCTTTTTAGCCTCATATGCCGCCTCCGACGGAGAAATCGCCGACCGTCTTACGCCCACCTTTACGCCGACTGTTTCAAACGCCTCCAAAATTTGCTCGTCGGAGAGCGTTTTATTGCCCGAAACCGACACGCTCCATATCATTGTCGATAAAAACGAAACGGTAATTATCGCCGTCATAAAGCCTGCAAGCAAGCCGATTCTTCTCCTGTTTTTGTGAATAAAGAACGGCAGTCCGTGCTTTTTTGTTATCCTCACACGAACACCCGAATTTTTTGCGGAAGCTTTATAGACTTGTACCCGTTAACCGTTGTGTCGGCTGTTATATAATTCTTTTCCTTTTTCATATTCCAAAGCGGTATTTTATTCATGGTACAGAGGTTTACAAAGCGTTCGGGGAAGCCGCCGTAAGCGGTAAAGGTTACAAAACCCAATAAAAATCGTATTAGGCTTATTATCAGCATTCCCTCACCCCTGACCTTCAAATTCCACGCTTAAAATATTACCGCTTATAACCGTTTGTATCTCGGAATAAGCTTTAATTTCCATATCGTCTCCGACAAAGGTTATAATGAGCTTGCCTGCATTTAATCGCACCTTATCCTGCGTGTATTCAATTATTCCACGGCATCCGTCAACGGATATTTCCCTGTTCCCCTCCGCCTCGATGTGCGGAAGCTCCGCCGTAAGTATTTCGGGTATATCCAAAGCAGTTTTCAGCTTTTCGCCTGCAATGCTTTTTCGCTTTTCTCGTGATTTTTTTCCGCTTGAACTCATTTGCTCACCTCGCTCATATATCTATATGACAAAGCATATAATTTGATACCATAAAGAGAGTGTGATGATATGGAAAAAATGAAAGCTCATATAGGCAACCTGATTTTAATAATTTTTTCATTAGGTGCGTGCTTCTGCCTTTTTTCAAAATCGCAAGTCTGTGCCTCGGGGATAAAAGAGGGTATGCTTCTGTGCGTCGATAGTGTTATACCGAGCTTTTTCCGTTTATGATAATTTCGCAATTTATCATAAATCGGGGATATGCGATTTGTTCGGCAAAATCTTCGGAAAAATTACGGTTAAACTCTTTCGCCTGCCCCCTGTCGTCTCAAGCGTGATTTTAATGTCGCTCATAGGCGGTTATCCCATCGGTGCTAAAATGGCCTATGAATTGCTGTGCGAGGGTAAAATCTCGCAAAAAGCGGCTCAAAAATTAGACCTTTTCTGCATTAACGCAGGACCTGCCTTTATAATCAGCACCGTCGGAACAATGCTTTTGGGAAATACCCGTGCAGGCGTTATTCTCTACTGCTCGGTTGCTCTTTCCTCTGTTATAATCGGGATTTTAACAAGGTTTATTGATGCGGAAAAGGCTTACGAATACAAAAAAGAAGCGCCCGTAATTCTCAAAAATCCCATTGAAGCGCTTTCGTTTTCCGTTACCGACAGCGTAAAGGCTATGATTTCCGTTTGCAGCTGGATTGTGATTTTTAATTGCTTGATTAAATACATTTGCTCGTTCTCGTTAAACGGATATACAGTTGCGTTATCGAGTATTCTTGAAGTTACAAGCGGTATTAAAATGTCGCTGAATTTACTGCCCGTTCCTGCGTTTGCGGCGATAATTTCCTTTGGCGGTCTGTCCGTTCACTGTCAAATTTATTCTTACATAGCACGAACAGCGCTGTCGGCAAAGCTGTTTTATACGGCAAGGGTGTTATGCTCGGCGGTATCGGCTCTTATCTGCTCAATAATTCTAAAATTCGTTCCGTGCGAAATTGAAGTGTTTGCAAATATATCAACGCCGTCGTTTGAGGCATATTCCGTATCTCTTCCCACCGCCTGTGCTCTGCTTTTGATGTGCTCTGTTTTGATTTTTGAGCTTGACAGTGAAAGAAAATCAAGAAATGAAATTCGCAAGCGATAGAAGGCTTTGAATTTTTTGAAATATTGTGATATAATAGGATTTAACATACCACTAAAAATATTTTATCCGCAACAGGATGTGAAAAAAATGAGAAAATCGGTTTTTAATACAGTCAACATATCCCTGCCTGCGCCTACTGTCAGCACGGCAAGCCCTCGCCCGACGGCGAAACGGTGCTTTGCGTGAAAAAGGGTGTTGTCGCAAAGGATTATAAATGCAGAAAATATAAATACGATATTATGAAAAGAGTTCCTCGCCGTGCGCCCGAGCTTCAGCAGTTTGACGAGGACGATTTCAAGCTTTAATCTAATAACGCACAAAAAAGGCAATCTGTTTTTCAGATTGCCTTAATTTTTACTTTTTTCAGTCCTTGCGCCAAACCATTTTGTTGACAACGCCCGTATATGACTGAACTATTTTTATTATTTTTGTAGAGATATTTTCATCCGTATAATCGGGAACGGGAACGCCGTAGCAGCCGCTTTCGTTAAGCTCAACAGCAACGTCAACTGCCTGCAAAAGTGATTTTTCGTCAATACCTGCAAGCACAAAGCAAGCCTTGTCGAGAGCCTCGGGGCGTTCTGTTGAGGTTCTTATACAAACGGCAGGGAACGGCAAGCCGACCGAAGCAAAATATGCCGCTTCCTCGGGTAACGTACCGCTGTCGGAGATAACCGCAAAAGCATTCATCTGCAAGCAGTTATAATCGTGGAAGCCGAGCGGCTCATGCCTGATAACCCTCTTGTCAAGCTCAAATCCGCTTGCCTCAAGCTTTTTGCGGCTTCTCGGGTGGCAGGAATAAAGGATAGGCATATCGTACTTTTGAGCAGTCTTATTTATAGCGTTAAAGAGAGAAAGGAAGTTCTTTTCTGTGTCGAGATTTTCCTCTCTGTGAGCCGACAAAAGAATATACTTGCCCTTTTCAAGTCCGAGTCTTTCGTGAATATCGGAATTTTTGATTTCCTCCAAATTCTTATGGAGCACCTCTGCCATAGGCGAGCCTGTAACATATGTTCTCTCCTTAGGCATACCCGCTTCGATAAGATAGCGGCGTGCGTGCTCGGAGTAGCACAAATTGACGTCCGAAATAATATCAACAAGTCTCCTGTTGGTTTCCTCGGGTAAACACTCGTCCTTACAGCGATTACCTGCTTCCATATGGAAAATCGGGATATGCAATCTCTTTGCAGAAATAGCCGAAAGGCAAGAGTTTGTGTCGCCCAAAACAAGCAGAGCATCGGGCTTCAGCTGTCGCCATAAGCTTATATGAGCAGTTAATGATATTTCCGACGGTTTCGCCCAAATCGCTGCCTACCGCATCCAAATAGACGTCGGGCGAGCCCAGCTTCAAGTCCTTAAAGAAAATATCGTTAAGATTATAATCGTAATTTTGACCTGTGTGAGCCAAAATGCAATCAAAATATTTACGGCTCTTGTCAATTACCTCCGCAAGCCTGATAATCTCGGGGCGTGTGCCGACAATTATCAGCAATTTCAATTTCCCGTTATTCTTAAAGCTTACGTCGGAAAAATCCGTTTTAATTCCCATTTGTTATACCACCTTTAATATGCCAAAAAAATAATTACACTTCGTAATAGTCGGGATATACCTCTCTGTGAGCTCTGACCCACTCGGCACATTCCTCAACCATATTTTCATAGCTCGGAACGGCAAAATCAAAATCCTTACGGGTGTTTACAAGAACCTTTTTGGACTCAATGCCCTCTCCGCAGTTGATTTTTATCTTTCCGTTTCCGAAATGCTTATTAAACAATTTCAAAAGCTCATATTTGCTTATATATTCATTGTTTACCAAATGATAAATTCCGCTGATATCACATTCAACAGCCTTTAGCATTGCCCTTGCAAGTGTAATTGTCGAAACACCTGACCAGATTGTTTTTGTAAAGCCCGTAACCTCATCCTGCTGAACAAACCAATTAAGCAAGCCGTTCTTTTGCGGAAGTCTGTCAGGTCCGATTATAGAAGTACGGAAGGTCAAATCCTTATTGTTATCTATCTCTCCGACAGCCTTAGTCTTTCCGTAATTATCCGGCAGCGTCAGGCTGTTCAGATTCATTGTAAGCCTCATTCTTATTGCCTGAGAAAACACAATCGGAGCTGATATGAATAACCTTAGTCTTTGAATTTTCAAAGGTTTCCGCAAGCAAATGCGGTAAATATCCGTTCAAATAAGCAGCGTCACAACGGTATTCGTCACAAGCTCGGTTTAACAATCCGATACAGTTGAGTACCGCAGCATAAGGCTTTGCAAGCAGAATTTTTTTAAGCAATTCCGTATCCTTTGCAGAGCCGACAACGCAGTTAAAGCCGTCAACCGTAGTTTTATCAAAAATCGTTACATTGTATCCGTGCTCTTTGAAATAGGCTGCGATAACATATCCTGCCATACCTGCGCCGCCGAGAACAAGCACTTCCTTTTTAGTCGAATCGACGTTTTTGATTTCCTCAACAGGTAAGAAGTACGTATCGGGCTTACTCGGATTGAAGCACTCGTTGCACCACATAATCGTAACCATATCGGTATCGCCGAGGTTTTCGATATTGTGGGTATAGCCTGTCGGTATATCGACAACCTCAAGCTTTTCGCCCGAAACAAAATACTCGTAAACCTTTTTCTCGCCGATTTTGCGGAAGCGAACAACTCCCTTGCCGCTTACCACCAAGAACTTTTCATTCTTCGTGTGGTGCCAATGCTGTCCCTTTGTTATGCCGGGCTTCGAAATGTTAACAGATACCTGTCCTCTGTCCGTAGTCTTTACGATTTCCGTAAAGAGCCTCGCTCGTCCTTGTGCATATTAAGCGGATAAGCAAATTTGTCGGTCGGAAGATACGAAAGATAGGTTGAATAAAGCTTTTTCGAAAAGCTGCCATCTGTCATATTAGGCACCATAAGGCTTCCCCTGCTGTTCTTGAACGAATAAATCAAGTCGCAAGTTTGCCCAAAGTAACAAAATGAGAAACGGAAACAGTATAAAAGTCGCCTGCTTATGACCTCTGTCCATAAGCACCTCAAGCAGCTCATTTATAACATCATCGATATAGATAAGCTCCATTTCATGATTTCTGTCTCTTATTTCTATCGGCAAGTCGTTTGCGATATTATAGCAAAAGGTTGCGACAACGCTGTTATAGTTAGGTCTTGACCATTTTCCGAAAAGATTTGAAAATCTGAAAACATAGACCTTTGCGCCCGTTTTTTCGGAGTATTCAAAAAGAGCGTTTTCGGCAGCTCGCTTACTCTCCCCGTAAGGATTATCAAGCTTTGCCTGAATTGAAGATGAAAACGCAATTCTCGGTGTGTTTCCGTATTTTTCAAGCGTATCGAGGAGCTTTGAAAGGAAGCCGAAATTGCCTTTCATAAACTCCGAGTCATCCTTTGGACGATGAACTCCGACAAGATTAAAGACAAAATCACATTCCTTGCAGTAGCGTTCAAAATCCGCCTCGGACGTGCCTATATCACAAGTAAATATTTCCAAATCGGACGGAACATCCCTTGTTCTATCCTTCAAATCTCTTATATTTTCAAGAGTTGAAATTAAATTTTTACCTACAAAGCCGTTTGCACCGGTAACCAAAATTTTCATAGTTAATTATCCTTTTTTGCCAATTCGTCACGGATATACTGCAAGGAAAGAAGCTTTTCCTTTACCTGCTCAACTGTCCAGAGATCTGTGTTGTTTGAGTTGAACTCGGTCAAGGTGTTACGCTCCTTGTTGCCGTCGTTAAAGTATTTATCGTAATTGAGCGAACGCTTATCAGCAGGTACACGGTAGAAATTGCCCATATCAAGAGCGTTTGCACATTCCTCGTTTGTAAGGAGAGTTTCATACATTTTCTCGCCGTGGCGTATTCCGATAACCCTTATGTCCGTATCGGGAGCAAAAAGCTCCTTAACCGCCTGTGCAAGCACCTCGATTGTGCAGGCAGGTGCTTTTTGAACAAGAATATCTCCGCTTTCGCCGTTTTCAAAAGCAAAGAGTACCAAGTCAACAGCCTCCTCAAGGCTCATAACAAATCTTGTCATTGCAGGCTCGGTAATTGTAATCGGCTTGCCCTCTTTAATCTGTTCAATCCAAAGCGGAACAACCGAGCCTCTTGAGCAGAGAACGTTGCCGTAGCGTGTACAGCAAATTTTTGTCTTTTCGGGACTTACCGTTCTTGATTTTGCAACGACAACCTTTTCCATCATAGCCTTTGATGTGCCCATTGCGTTTACGGGGTACGCCGCCTTATCGGTTGAAAGGCAGATAACGCATTTTACGCCCTCGTCGATAGCTGCGGTAAGCACGTTATCTGTTCCGAGAACATTGGTCTTTACAGCCTCAATGGGGAAGAACTCACAAGAGGGAACCTGCTTCAACGCAGCTGCGTGGAAGATATAATCAACTCCGTGCATAGCGTTCTTGACAGACTGTATATCTCTTACGTCGCCGATATAAAATTTTAATTTATCGCTGACCTCAGGCATCGTCTGCTGAAATTCATGGCGCATATCGTCCTGCTTTTTCTCATCTCTTGAGAAAACACGAATTTCGCCGATATCCGTCTGCAAAAAGCGACGCAATACGGTGTTTCCGAATGAGCCGTACCGCCTGTAATCATAAGTGTTTTTCCGTTGAATAATGACATAACCCTTTATTCTCCTTTATCCTTTACAAGATTTGTTTTTCTTAATAATTTATTAAATAAACCGAAAACAAGATTTTTTTCCGATTTGTTCATACCAAACGCAAGCATACATATACCGTAAATCGCAACGGCAACCACGCAATTTATTATAAAACCGAGCCAGCCGTATTTTTCAAGCCCCAAAAGCGAGAAAAGCTTTCCGCCTGCAAAGCAGATTAAAAGCGACGGCAAAATTCCCTTGAAAAGCTCAAGATAATACTGCGAAAGCTTTATTCCGATCTCCTTCTTGAACATTATGTTCATACAAATAATGTCGCCTACACTCAAAGCTATTACAGAGCCTATGACCGCACCTTCAAGAGGCTTCCACGTTATCAAAACGGCGGTTAAGACAATGTTTATAAGGGCGGACACAATCTGCACTATCGCCTGCCCCTTATGCCTGTTCATTGCCCAAAGGATTTGATTTCCTATTGACTGTATAAGCGTGAACATTGTCGGAGCCATAATCGCAACCGTAACAAAATACGACTGCTCGTACGCCTCTCCTGCCCATAATATCATAAAATGCTTACCGAAGGCAATAAACACGGCAAAAACCATGCCGAGCATCATAAAAAATTATTCTGCCGATACGCACCATTCATCCTGAAGCGCTTTCGCCTTTGCACCGTTTTCGACCATTCGTACAACGCCTGCCATAAGCACGCCGTTGAAATGACTGTCTATTGTTTTGAAATACTGAATTATCTGCGAGCCTACTCCGTAAATGGCGATAATCGCGACGAGCCCTTTGCGAGAATACCGAGAAGCACCGTGTCGGTCATGGAGTTTATCTGTGTTGCAAGCATCTGCAGGAAAACAAATGACGAATATGTAACGGTTTCCTTGATAAACGACATATCGGGATTCTTAAATCTCGGTCTGATTTTCAATTTAAAAAGAACATAAAAGGTATATGCAAGCCTTGTTAAAAAGGTTGAGTGCAAAATAAATTATTACAACGCCGAGAGCCTTGACGCCCATAAACAGGGCAACCATTGAAACAACTACCTTGAGAACAGAACAAATTATGCTCAAGCCCTTTGAAAACGAAAAGCGTTCGTATGCCATAAGGGTTGTCGCAAAGCTTGAAGTGCCGAGAGTAACGGCGCAGGTAAGCATTGTAACACAGAGCATTTTTTGTGAAAGCTTGATTTCCTCGGGAGTCAGTCCCTTTGCAAAAGCCGTCGGGAGAATTATCACAAGCACAATGCCGATTATCACAGTAATTACCGCAATCGCCAAATAAAACACGGTGCTATGCCTAAAAATTCCTCTTGCTTTTCCTTGTCGTTATCGGCTCTGAATTTCGCCATATAGCGAATTACCGCATTGCCCACACCCAAATCGAGGAGCATAAGGTAAGACGAAATCTGCGAGGTCAACTGATAAACCGCATATTGCGACTGACCTAACATTCTTATTAAAAACGGAGTGAAGAGCATTGCCGAAAAGACCTCGACAATCATCAACGCATAGGAGTAGATAACTCCGATTTTTCTGTTCATAAGCTAAATCCTATTCTGTAAGTGATACTATATTCTCGACAAATTCCCTATCGATTCTTTCAAGCTCTTTTCGGCTGTCATATCCGTCCGCAAGGTCAATGGACTTTACGGCATTGGCAACATTTTCGGGATTGTCGCCGTCATAAAAATACATTAAATCGGCAACCTTCGAAATTTCAATCGCTTTAATTCTCACGGACACCACACGCAAGCCGTTTGACAAATATGAGAGAACCTTTGACGGAAAGGAGGTTTCGTTAAAGGCTGCATCCGAGTTCTGCGTTGTGAAGCCCACCTGACAGCTTTGCAAAAACCGTAAATATTCATCTCCGCTTTTTTTGCCGTCAAACGTTACTGTACAGCTTGTCTTTTTGCCGACTTCGTCAATACGGCTGTTTATTGCCGAAATATCCTGCTCGCTTCCGAAGCCGATTATATGAATATGATAATGCTCATCTAAAAATTCGGCACAGTCAATAGCCAAGCCTGCGCCCTTTCTCGGCTCTAACACACCTGCATACACACAGTGTATTTTACCGTCGTTAAATAACGGCTCAAGCCTCTTTTCGGGCGAAAACACCCCGTAGTTTACGGTAAACGGCTTGTTTGTCGGGATTTACTTTATCCTTTAACAATTCCGTTGACATAACATATTCGTCAGCTGACCGTAAGAAATTCATTTCAGCTTCACGGATTTTTCATTTCCCGTAACATCGGCATATACTTCATTTGTCTCTA
>ENA-OQEB01000138-OQEB01000138.1-human-gut-metagenome-genome-assembly--contig:-NODE-138-length-29698-cov-2.135978_pt1 | contig 29698 bp, 38 predicted proteins | sample MGYA00242787_ERZ504619 | MGnify/ENA primary metagenome ERZ504619 (study PRJEB26092, sample SAMD00036317) | human gut metagenome | host: Homo sapiens | study: EMG produced TPA metagenomics assembly of... | reverse complement strand
GCTCACAGCTGAATCTGTCACCCGAAAATATAGATGCAAGCGCAAGAAGCGCATATACCTTACTCGTGTTGCACACTCTTAAGCTGTTTAGATGAAGCTTTATAATAGTCTTCATGGCAACTAAAAGTGCATGGACAGCCTCCTTATAATTGCCCTGCATGATATAGTTAAGAGACTTGTTATAATACACCTCAGCTATATCCTCCGGCATCTTCAGGTAATATAACATATTGATTGCAGCATTGTAATAATTGTCAACCAGCTCATTTTTACCCATGGCACTTAAATTGTAGCTATAGACGTAAGCACTCTCGCAACATATATATTGCCGTGCCCCTTCATGAACTCGTATGTACGGATAACATATAAAAAGGCTATCTCATTGAGACCGCTTGTGCTGGCAAGCATAATAGTCTTCTGATATGCATCATACACAAGCTGCTCATTTCCTATCTCCTTCGCAAGCTCAAGCCCCTTCGTAAAATGCTTTAGTAATGATTCATCATAAAAGGACTGCTTCACCACATCCCGGCTATTGTCGTATGCGTAAATATATATATGTGCCAAATGATTCCTGTAGCCGTGCTTTATGAGCTTTTCTATAATTTCATCACTGACAGGTATATCCTGTACACAGAAGAATATATTGTACCAGCCTGACATCTTTATCATGACTGACAAAAGCTCTGCCTTAAATATCAGTGTGTCATCCTCTGCCAAAACTGCATAGTCATAGGCACTCTTTGCACTGTTTCCGGCCTTCTCAAGCTTGCCCTGATACATATAGCAGGTGCCCTTCATGAAATAATACAGCGAAAGATAATGCTCACTGTCATTTTCCGGTATCAGCGCCTTGTATTCATTCGTGAGCTCAATCGCTTTGGACATCTCTCCAAGTAAAACAGACGATCCTTGCATAGACCATATAAAGCGGCGCAGGCTTTTCTCATCAATCCATGCAATCCTCAAACTTAAGCTTATGCTCTATAATGCGGCAGCCTCTCCTTGCCTGCTCAAAATCCAGAAACTCCATGATATTTGATGCTTCCTGGATGCTCTGCTCAAGTTCATAGTGATATACAGCTCATCATCATTTGTAGTTTTTACGTTATTTTTAAGCGGTCCGGCACTGCCTATATAGTATATGGCGCTCCTGTCCTCAAGCGACTCAACTATACGATCCCACACCTCAACAGTACTGTCAGTACCTTGACTATGGCATTGACACCTAACACGATACCGATATTGGCGCATGGATTGTCAATCAGATACTTGATGGTCTCAATTGAACTCTTAGACGCCATCTGGAATCTGTTTATCACAATCATCAAAGGCTTCACCTCAGAAAGCTTCTTGAGCATGTCAGCTATGGCCATCGTCATGCGTCTCTGCTCATATGCACCTCATTTAACAGCAACTGTCTCCTCTCTGAAGCACTCACCTGTCTCATAATAGCTGTTTAACACCTGTCTGTGCAGATAGTACACACCGCACTCCTTCTGGAAATCATCAAGCTTCCGCCTATAAAGCGCCTGTGCATATTGCATATGATGTCCAAAAATGGCTCATAAGCTCCGACCAGCGTATTGTAAGAGAACTCACTGTATGCAAAAAAGACGTTATCCTCATTGCTTTGATAACGTCTTATAACCTCAAGATTTTCAATCGAAAAATCATTGCTATAATTCGCCATTACGATATTTCGAGTCTCTTTTCCTATGCGATTGTAAATCTGCTCGATTACCCCGCTATAATACTTCTCTATCATCTAATTACCCCATCATGTTCCAAAGCCGACACAGTGTATATCAATCCTCCTGTAATCAGGCTTTTCCGAAATAATCCTAAAACCATAGTAGACCAAAACTCCTAAAAAGTCAATCTTTTGACTCAATAATGATAAATTTTCCTCTATGGATATCAATCAGTGCATGATCATCGACTATTTCATTGGATATGCCAAGCGATGTAAACCTGTCAAAGGAATAATCAGTAACAGGATACTTAAAGCCCTTAAGGCTTACCTCATTGTCGTCTGTCAGTGCTATAAGAGATACAAACCTGCCATACTGTGCTGATTTTTCAATGGTTACCGGCTTATCTGCCATCCTTATGCGGTTGTTTGTATCGATAATGCTGATATCAGTTCCACTTTCCAGGCCTATTCCCAAAAGTGAAATATTTCCAAGCACATGGTCTATTCTGCTGCCTGTTGCTCCAAGCAGCACTATGCTTCGTGCTCCCTCGCTTATTGCCAGTCTTATGGCATACTCTGTATCGGTATCATCCTTTATGGATTGAGCTGCGTATTCTCAGTCTGTCCCTTTCTCTCAAAATACTCCAATGCATTTGTCGTAGTCGAATCGAAATCACCTACAATTATATCAGGTGTGACACCGTTTTCGTACAGAAAATCCATTCCGCTGTCAGCCGCAATGATAGCATCTATTCCGTCAGTCTTTATCTCGTTTAAGCCAAATTCCTTATCTATTTTTCCACCACATACAATCAAATACCTCATTTTATCCACCTTCTTATAAATAACATATCCACATTTGCTACAGCCCCGGAAGCATTTTTGTTTTAACCTGCATCTGTTACATCATGACATTCAGAAAACCCTTTACATTTTCTTCTATATCTCCGCTAAACACCGCACTTCCCGCAACAATGATATTGGCTCCTGCCGCAAGCAGTGTCTCCACGTTCTCAAGATTAACACCACCGTCCACCTCGATATCAGCCTTATTTGCGGTTTTCTCAAGAAGCGCCTTTAAGTCGCGCACCTTGTCTACAGTGTACGGAATAAGCTTTTGTCCTCCAAGCCGGATTTACAGTCATGATAAGCACCATGTCCACCTTTGGAAGCACATACTCTATGGCTGAGAGCGGAGTAGCCGGATTTAATGCTACACCTGCCAGTATGCCCTTTTCTTTTATTGCCTCGATTGTCCTGTCAAGATGCTTACATGCCTCCGCATGGACTGTGATGATATCTGCTCCTGCTGTAGCAAAATCATCTATATATCTGACCGGCTCATCTATCATCAGATGCACATCAAACATACGCTCTGTGCACTTTCTGATTGTCTTTATGACCGGCAGTCCTATTGATATACTTGGAACGAAGCTGCCGTCCATAACATCTATATGCACATACTGTGCTCCGGCCTCATCAAGCTGCTTAAGCTGCTCTCCGAGTATTGAATAATCCGCTGATAAAATTGATGGTGATAAACAGTTCATGTTTTCCTCCGTTTGATTATGCTTTAAATTAATACTTTTGTCTGTTTTTAAGCTCCTCATATAAAAGCTTATAATTATCATACCGCACCTGCGATATTTTCCCATCTGCAAGAGCCTCCTTCACACCGCAGTCCGGCTCATTTATATGACTGCAGCCCTGAAACCTGCAATATGGCTCATACTCTACAAACTCCGGATAACATGTCCACAGATCTTCCTTTTTCAAAGCCCGGCACATCCATCGAGCTAAAGCCGGTGTATCCATGATATACGTGCCATCCTTTATCGGGATAATCTCAGAATGTCTGGTCGTATGCTTTCCGCGCTCTATTTTCTCACTTATATGTCCGGTCTCCATCTGCACATCATCCTGCAGACAGTTAATGATAGATGACTTGCCAACTCCCGAGGACCTGCAACCGTGGTCGTCCTTCCCTCTAAAATGTGCTTTATCTCATCTATGCCCTCACCTGTTTTCGTGCTGGTAAAAAGCACTCTATAGCCAGCCGGCTCGTATATGCTTTTAAGCTCCTGCTGCTCTTTAGGTGTGATTAAGTCCTTTTTGTTGAAGCATATGGTAACCGGGACATGCTGGTACTCCATCATACACAAAAACCTATCAAGCAGGTTGAAATTGGGATCCGGCTTTGCGGATGCAAAAATAACCAAGGCCATGTCTATATTGGACACAGCCGGCCTGATAAGTTCGTTTTTCCGTGGCAGTATACGCTCGACATTGCCTATGTGCTTTTCATCATCGAGGACTGCTATGTCGACGATATCGCCAACCAGCGGCTTTATCTTTTGTTTTCTGAAGGTGCCTTTTGCTTTGCACTCGTAGAGAGTGCCGCCTGTGGCAGTTTCTTTTGCTTCTTTGGTTTCTTCTACGTAGACGTAGTAGAAGCCGGCAATTCCTTTAATAATTTTTCCTGTCATGGTTTTCCTTGTGTGCTTTTGTATTTGCAGGAGTCACGCTTTCGGCGGGGATGCATGCCGCGCTTTGAGGTTGTGTGGATGGCGGTGGCAGGCATATATTCCTCTTAAAAAATATGAAGCCAGCCCCGGGCTCTCCTACGGACAGGCTATGGCTTGCTCTGCCCTATTCTTTCCTCGGTAGGTTTATGGCACCCCGGGGCAATTCATATTTTTTCTCGGAACACATGCCTGCCCCGCTTCCTTAGTTCCTCTCCGCGAGTTCAGGTTTTCGTCCGCGGGTTGATGCGGTAGTGGGGTGCGGATAGCACCCACTTTGTGGGTGCTATCCGGTGGCTTACTATGAAGCGTGTATTGGGTTGCTGCTTTGTGCACTATACGTGTATTGTGTGTATTTACAAATATGATGGCGATATGGAAAACTTGACGTAGCTGCGCTACGGCTCGTTTTCCTCGTGCTGCCCCAAGCTATGGCAATATCTACCTCTTTTTTGCTATTCTGGTTTATAATAATTATTTAACTTCTCTTATGCTTATGGCACGCTATACGTTACTGGATCAAGTGTGACAGTTGCAGGATTTCCTGCTTCATCTGTTTCCCCTGTCTGAACTGTCCAAGTAACCACAATACTTCCTGTAGCTTCTTTCATTGTTCCGGAAACTGTAAATGATGACGTATTTTCATATGAACCCTTATCGTATACAGTTCCACTTTTACCTACAAGCTTATACTCTGCTTTTACTACAGTTCCTTCTCCACTATAACTAATTCCTTTACTTACATTAGTTGATATCTCCTGCTTACCCTTACTGAGTGTAAGTGTGATTGTGGTGCCTGCGGCTACGGTTTCGCCGGATTTGGTCTGGCTGATTACACTGCCGGCGGGTACTGTGTCGCTGTACTGGGAGTCGGCATAGGTGTACTTGAGCCCTGCTCCTGCGAGGGCGCTTTCTGCATGTGACTGTGAGGCACCTACTACGTTTGGCACGGTGATTGGCTTCTGGCCCGGTGAGAGGGTGACTGTTACTGTGCTGCCCTTTGCGGCCTGTTTCTTTGCTGATGGTGACTGTGCTGTTACTACATCTGCTGCTACACTGTCATTGTAATCTCCATACTCGAAGGTGACACTAAAGCCTGCTGACTCGAGTGTACTCTTTGCCGAGCTCTTGGTCTTTCCGATTACACTTGGTATCTTGACCATCTCTGATGTATTATCACCTTTTCCTGCGATAACTACATTAATCTGTGAACCACGCTTTACTGTATCTCCGGCCTTGACATCCTGCTCAAGGATTGTGCCGTCCTTTTGATCTGACTGCTTTGTCTCAAATGCAAATACTGTGAGGTCAAGCTTTAAGCGGTCTACTGCCTTCTGAGCATCCTCACTGACATGCCTCTGATGTCAATCATCTGCCTCTGTCTCAGTCTGTGTCTCTGACTCTGATTCAGACTCGGTCTGTGTCTGTGACTCTGTCTGCTGTGACTCTGAATTCTTTTTGCCGCCAAACTTAAACACTCCTGCCACTGAAAGTGCAAGATATATGATAACTATTACAATGATTACGGCTGTTACTATACCCATGATTGTGATTGCTTTATCCATCTTTGGATTTAAAAGCTTGCCGTCATCATCATCGTCTTCGTCTTCTTCGTCATCATCGTCGTCTAAGAGTGACTCATCATATTCATCATCATCGTCTTCATCGTCAGCATACTCATCACCATTATCTGCATCGGTATCATCATCGTTTAAGTCCTCTGCGACACCTCTGCCTCTTTTATCTTGTCAAGCTCCTCCGGGCTTATAACCTTGGTCTTGCCACCGTCAACGAGTGGTGCTATTGTGACGAAATCCTCATCAGGATGCGCAAGAGAGCGCCTTATGTCTGTGAGAAGCTCCTCAATAGTCTGGTATCTGCGGTCCGGTGTCTTTTGTGTACACTTTAAGATGATTTTCTCAAAGCTGATTGGCAGATCCGGTGCGTAGATGCTTGGCCTTGCAATCTCCTCCTGTAGGTGCTGCAGTGCAACTGCCACTGTGGTATCACCGTCAAACGGCACACGGCCTGTAACCATCTCAAACATTACGATTCCCAGTGAGTAAATATCACTTCTGCCATCGACGAAGCCGTTTCTTGCCTGCTCCGGAGATGCATAGTGTACTGAGCCCATCACATCTGAGCTTATTGTATTTGAAGATGTAGCCTTTGCAATTCCAAAGTCTGTCACCTTTACCTTGCCATCTGTAGAAATAATGATATTCTGCGGCTTGATATCACGGTGAATGATATTTTTATTGTGAGCGGCCTCTATGCCCCTTGCCACCTGGATTGCAATACTTGCAGACTCCTTGAATGACAGCTGGCCCTTTTTCTCGATATAAGTCTTAAGTGTGATACCCTCGACATACTCCATGACAATGTAGTACAGACCATTCTCGCTGCCTACATCATAGATATTTACGATATTTGGATGCTCAAGTCCTGCTGCTGACTGTGCCTCAGCACGGAACTTGGTCACAAATGAACTATCCTCCGAAAACTCCTGCTTTAAAACCTTTATAGCTACAAAACGGCTCAGTATATGGTCTTTTGCCTTGTATACATCAGACATGCCGCCTGCGCCAACCTTGCTTAGGATCTCATATCGATCCGATAAAAAACTTCCTATCTCTAACATCTGTTATTACCTCGTCTTAAAATGGTTTAATAATCATTACAGTGATATTATCGCGGCCACCGTTTGCATTGGCCATGGCGACAAGCTGTGACGCTGCTGTCTCGATATTATCATTTTGCCTAATAGTATCGCATATTTCTTTATCTCTCACCATATTGGTAAGTCCGTCTGTACACAGAAGAATCCTGTCGTCCTCACATAGCTCGACCTCAAAAAATCTGCCTCCACATGATCTGCTGCCCCGACAGCTCTCGTGATGATATTCTTGTCCGGATGAACTCTCGCCTCGTCGGCATTTATCTCACCCATCCTGACCATCTCATCAACCAGTGAATGATCCCTGGTAATTTGTCTGATCTGCTCTGTGCCACCTACAATATAAAGCCTGCTGTCACCTATATTGGCCACAAAAAGCTTGTTTCCTATAATAGTTCCTACGACTAAGGTGGTACCCATTCCACGCTTAGCTTCATCCTCACGAGACTCAGCCACCAAAAGCTCATTTGCCTTGTTGATAGCCTCTTTGATGATGGATACCGGTTCATCCCCGGCATTTCTCGATACCGATGCAACCACACGCTCTATAGTGTATCTGGAAGCATAGTCACCGGCTTTGTGTCCTCCCATTCCATCTGCTACGATGAAAAGATTCGGAAGATTTCCTACTGCAGTGTCAGACGAGAAATAAAAATCCTGATTCATCTCACGAATAGCACCTGCATCCGTAATGGAAAACGTCTTCATCTAGTTTATTCCTCTCTCTTTATCTATATGCTTCTTGCGAAGCTGTCCACAGGCACCGTCTATATCTCTGCCCATTTCCCTTCTAATAGTAACATTAATTCCGTTTTTTTCAAGCCTATTTTTAAAAGCCTCTATAACACCCTTGTTGGACTGCACGTAGTCGCGCTCCTTTATCGGGTTTACCGGAATCAGATTTATATGGCAGTTCATGCCATGCACGAGTGCCGAAAGCTCTGTTGCATCCTCGGCTGTATCGTTCACTCCGCCTACCAGGCTATACTCAAAGGTGACTCTGCGGCCGGTCTGTGCAAAATAATATTTGCATGCATCGACCACATCATGTATATCATAGCTGTTTGCAACCGGCATGAGAGCTTTTCTCTTTTCCTGGTTGGAGGCATGCAGTGAAAGCGCCAGCGTGATAGAAAGCTTTTCATCTGCAAGCTGTCTCATGCGCGGTACGAGACACATGTGGAAACTGTCAGATTGCGCTGGCTGATATTGATACCGTTTTCATCAGTAAGAAGCTCTATAAAGCGCAGCAGATTGTCGTAATTGTCAAGCGGCTCACCTGTCCCCATGACAACTACATTTGAGATGCGCTCTCCTATGTCCTTGCCTATCTGATAAATCTGGTCAATCATCTCAGACGGCCTAAGCCCCCTAACGAGACCATCAAGAGTAGATGCACAGAATCTGCACCCCATCCTGCAGCCAACCTGCGAAGATATGCATACAGAGTTTCCATGCTTGTACTTCATAAGTACACTTTCTATGACGTTGCCATCATCGAGTGCAAAGAGATATTTTCTCGTGCCGTCGAGCTTTGACACCTGCACCTCCTCTTTTTTTAGCGAGATGAGTATTGCATTGTCCTTTAATACCTGTATGAACTTTTTTTGAAATATTGGTCATCATCATCAAGCTGTCCACATGCTTCACATGAATCCACTCATATATCTGCTTCGCACGGAATTTCTTCTCTCCGAGCGATATGATAAACTCTGTGAGCTCGTCCATATTCATTGATTTGATGTCAGTTAGTTGTTCTTTTATCTGTTCCATATTATTTTTATTAAATCTGCATTTAACTATTGTTTTTAAACCAATTTATATTTATTAATTCATGATTTATTTTAATATCATAATTTACTTTTTATGAATCTTGCAATAAAGAATCCGTCACTTCCATGCTCACCGGGCAGTATCTGTTTCATTCCGGTGCCCTCAGCAAAGCTCTTATCCAGCTCAAACTCCGGATGCTTTTCAATAAACCACCTCACATTGTCCTCATTCTCAGCCTCATCTATCGTACATGTACTGTACACGAGCACTCCGTTTGGCTTCACGTATGTATGCACGGTATCAAGTATCTGTCTTTGAAGAACGACAAGCTCATCTACAGACTCAGGTGTCATCTTGTAGCGGATGTCCTTCTTTCTGCCGAGCACTCCAAGCCCTGAGCACGGCAGATCACAGATCAGTATATCTGCCTTTCCCGCCGAATCAGCATCAAATACTGTGGCATCCCACACCTCTGCCGACATATTGTTAAGACCATGCCTGTCTATATTTTCCTCAATCATATCGACCTTGTTATCGGTCAGGTCACGCGCGAACACATGGCCGCTTCCCTGCAAAAGCTCAGCTATATGGGTGCTCTTGCCGCCCGGTGCTGCGCATACATCTATCACATAGTCGCCCTTCTTTGGAGCAGCCGTCTGTGCGACAAGCATTGAGCTTATATCCTGCACATAGAAAAGTCCGTCTCTGAAGCTCTGCAAGCCATTCAAATAATCAAATCCAGATATAACAAATGCATAATTAAGTTCATCAACCGCTGTGACCGTCACACCCTCTGCCTCAAGCGTCGCGCGAAGCTCATCCGGAGTACACCTGGTCAGGTTTGTCCTGATGCTAATTGTGCTCTTATTGTGAAAGGCCTTGAAAATCTCCTCTGCCTTCTTCTCTCCGTATGCCGCAACAAATCTGTCCACTATCCACTGTGGCATAGAGTATCGGATGCTTAAGGTATCAAACTGTACTGAATCTATATTTCTTGCAATATTTCTGAGTACACCGTTTACAAAGCCCGAAAGCTGTGCAAACTTATGCCTCTTTGCAAGCTTCACCGCCTCATTGCATACGGCCGAATCCGGCACCGCGTCCATGTACTTTATCTGGTAAACGCTCATGCGAAGAAGGTTTCTGATGAAGGGCTTCATCTTCCTTACCTTTGTCTTTGAAAAAGAGTCTATGATGTAGTCAAGCTGCAGCATATACTCGATAGTGCCGTCAACAAGCCTCGTCATAAAGGCTCTGTCCTGCTTTGACAGATACTGATACTTGTCAAGCACACTACGAAGCACGATATGTGAAAATGCTCCACGCTCATTAATCTCAATAAGCATCTCAAGGGCAAGCTCACGCGTATCTACAGAGTGCTCATTATGCGCTGTCACGTTTGATTTTGCGGTCTGCCCGGTATATTATTTTTGTTTTATTTGGCTATTTTTATTATTTATGATTATTTTTATCTATGATTATTTATCATGATGATGTTTCCGAATAGTTACATATACATTTAATTTTCTAACTAATATATCCAATTTGAACTGCCACCCTGTAAAATCACAGGCAAACAGCAGCTAAAACAATATCAGTCGTCCCGTCTGCGTCCGTTTGTGATAAGTATTATACGAAGGAGCTGTAAAATAGCAGCCGCCGCACTGGCTACATAGGTAAGTGCCGCTGACTTGAGCACCTTCTTGTGTACCTAAGCTCGTCATCTGCAAGTATGCCCTGTGTACGAAGCATGACAAGCGCACGTCTGAAGCATCAAACTCTACCGGCAATGTCACGAGCTGGAAAAGCACTGCTGCCGAAAACAGCAATATGCCTATATCAATAATAAGCCCTGACGAGCGTGTGTTAAATAATAAGCCGATAAGTATGACCGGCCATGCAAGCATTGAGCCAAAATTAGCTATAGGCACAAGTGCACTCCTGATTGAAAGAGGTGCATAGCTTTTTGCATGCTGTATAGCGTGTCCACACTCATGGGCTGCTACGCCAAGTGCTGCGACCGATGTGGCATTGTACACAGGATCAGATAAATTCACTGTTTTGGTGCGCGGATCGTAGTGGTCCGTCAGACTACCTGACACATGACGCACCTGCACATCATATATGCCTGCCGCCTGAAGCACTCTCTGAGCCACCTGCGCACCATTCATGCCTGACATGCTTCTTAGCTGTGAGTATTTATTAAATGTACCTTTAACTCTTGCCGATGCAATCATACATATCACTGCACCTATCACAACGAGTATATATGTCGGATCCCAGTAATAATATCCCATGTATCATCTCTGCTACTAAAAACATATACAAATGTGTATATGCTAGATGATTCGCTACAATCTCACGATTTGTAGTTACTGCTTCAATGTGTATGCTTTGGCGATTATAAACAATACGCTACTCACAAGTTCTTGTACACTCCACAGTCGTAAATTCCCGACTAAGCCATCGGTACATACCTATAAATTCTTTAAATTGATTAGATATAGGTTTTCATCTAAATAGCTTTTCCTTTCTTAATATTTTATGTTTCGCTACTTGGTTTTCGTAGGCTTCTACCATTGTCTAAACGCTACCATCAAGGTCTATCCTATAATTAGCAAGACTGTTTCAACTTGCACTGGCTACTTCTCAACGTTTCCGACTGCTTTGACGTTAGCACAAACGAATACTCTGGATTTTGAGTATCTTTGAGAACATTGACTCACATTTAATTATGTTTTTAGTTACTTATAATGAATAACTATAACGTGAAAAATGAGCCCTCTTCCACATGACAGCCTCTCAAAAATGAACCTGTATCCATGCGCTTCTTGCCCTGGAGCTGTACCTCTACTAAAGATAATGCTCCTTTTCCTGTCTGTACATACATATCATTTTTTCCGATATGATAAATACAGCCCGGCTCATAATCATCGCTGCCGTCAATCACCTTTGCACTCCACACCTTAAATGTCTTACCGTTTAAGTGGGTGTATGCGCTCGGCCATGGATTAAGCCCCTTATAAGCCTCTCAATCTCAACAGCCGGCTTTGTCCAGTCGATAAAGCCAAGCTCCTTACTGATCATTGATGTATGTGTGGCCTCCTCGCTGTTTTGAGGAGTATACTCTGCAGTGCCATCCTCTATCATCTTCATGGTCTCCACACACAGCTTTGCTCCCTCTGCTGAGAGCTTATCAAACAGGCTGCCACCAGTCTCATCAGGTGCGAGTCTGACTGTACTCTTTGCAATCATATCGCCGGTATCGACACCCTCATCCATCCTCATGGTAGTGACACCTGTAAACTCGTCACCGTTAATCACAGCCCACTGGATAGGAGCCGCACCTCTGTACTTTGGCAAAAGTGAAGCATGCACATTGATACAGCCGTATCGAGGCATATCAAGAATACTCTTTGACAGAATCTGTCCAAAAGCAACCACAATTATTATATCTGCATTAAACTTTCTGAGATACTCTATATTAGCAGTCTCTCTTATTTTAACCGGCTGGAATACCTCAATACCGTGCGAAAGCGCACACTCCTTGACCGGTGTATACTGCATTGTCTTGCCGCGGCCCTTTGGCTTGTCGGGCTGTGTGACAACCAGTGCCACCTCGTGTCCTGCCTCTATAATTGCCTCAAGTGTTCCCACCGAAAAGTCCGGTGTTCCCATGAAAATTACTCTCATCTTACTGCCTCCCAGATATTTTCCAAGCTCAGATAACAAATGTCATCCTAATGATTACTCCTGTGTATCCTCATATGTCACATCGTGAAGTGCGCCCTCAACCTTCTCCACATAGAGATGTCCATCGAGATGGTCAAGCTCGTGGCAGATACATCTGGCCAAAAGCTCTTCTCCCTCTATCTCATACTCATTCATATCCTCGCCCATGAAGCGAGCCTTTACATAATTCGGGCGGGTCACCTGTCCGGCCTTTCCCGGTACTGAAAGACAGCCCTCATCGCCGGTCTGCTCTCCGTCAGACTCAATAATTTCAGGATTAATCATCACGATCGGACCCTCGCCCACATCGATAACAACGATTCTCTTTAATATGCCAACCTGTGGTGCGGCAAGTCCTACACCATTAGCCTCATACATAGTCTCAAGCATATCATCAATAAGTGTTACTATCTTTGGAGTCACCTCCGTAACCTCTCTGCAGACCTTGCCAAGTACAGGGTCTCCCTCCACTCTAATAGTTCTAAGTGCCATAATTGCCTCCTTCTATATCTATCAAAATCCACTCATCGGATTGAAATCAAATGAGATATTAGCATGTTTCATTGCCGTATCAGCTTTCACAGCCTGCTCTATGACATCCTTTATTGAAATGAGCGCCGCATAGTCAGATGTCTTCATGTAAATCACCTTGCGGTATATGTCATTTACCTTGGCGATGGTCGCATCCGCAGGACCGATGAGCTGAATCAGATGCCTATCATCAGGGCTTTGATTTTCATCTGTATGCGATATCATCTGCAACGCTATATCGTACACTTGCTGTGCCATGCTGCTGCACTCACTCTCATCAGGTGATGTGACATGGACTAAAAGCATATTCCATACAGGTGGATAGTTCATAAGCCTCCTGTACTCTATCTCCTTATCGTAAAAAGCCTCATAATCCTGCTCTTTGGCAGTCCGGATGGCATAGTGGTCAGGGTCGTAGGTCTGGATAACCACATTGCCGGGCAGCTTTCCTCTGCCGGCGCGCCCTGCCGCCTGGGTCAGCAGAGCAAAGGTGCGCTCCGCCGCATGAAAATCATTCACATGCAGTGACATATCCGCCGCCAGCACACCAACCAGCGTGACATTTGAAAAATCATGCCCCTTTACAATCATCTGCGTACCGATAAGTATATCGGCTTCATGATTGGAAAATGCCTGCAGAATCTTCTCATACGCATCCTTCGCCCTCGTGGTGTCATAATCCATGCGCAGTATACGCGCCTGTGGAAAACGCTTTGCCACCATCGCTTCTATCTTCTGTGTGCCGGCCTTAAAGCCGCTAATGTACTTCGAGCCACAGCTCGGACACACCTTAGGCACCGGCTGTCTGTAGCCGCAGTAGTGACAGACCATCACTCCGCCGCTATGTTCACTGAGTGATACATCGCAATGAGGACATTTTACCACAAAACCGCACGCTCTGCACGACATAAATGCCGATTTGCCCCTTCTATTTAAAAAAAGCATGGTCTGCTGGCCATTTAGAAGCCGCTCCTCCATAAGCTCCTGAAGCCTGGTGGAAAGAATCGAGCGGTTTCCCTCACGAATCTCCTGCCTCAAATCGACAACCTCACACTTTGGAAGAGGTCTGTCGTCCACACGCTTATCCAGCTCCAAAAGCCTGTAAACGCCTGTCTTTGCCTTGTAATAGCTATCCACCGACGGTGTTGCAGAGCCAAGTACCACAATGGCATCGGACATGCGCGCGTACTCTATCGCCACCTCCCTGGCATGATAGCGTGGCACCGACTCGCTCTTGTATGAATTCTCGTGCTCTTCATCTATTATAATAAGTCCTAAATTTGAAAAAGGTGTGAACAACGCCGACCGCGGGCCAATCATGATGTCAATATCACCATTCTTAGCTCTCTCAAACTGGTCATAACGCTCACCATTTGAAAGTCTTGAATTGATTATCGAAACCCTGTTCCCAAATCTTGCAAAAAAACGCATCACGGTCTGGTAAGTAAGGGCAATCTCGGGAATCAGCACAATCGCCTGACGCCCGGACTGTATACAGTGTGCGATAAGCTCCATGTACACCTCTGTCTTGCCGCTTCCGGTGACACCCTTAATCAGATAAGTATTTCTAAGACCGGCGGCAATGTCGCCTTCTATCGCATCAACCACACTCTGCTGCGCGGCATTCAGTACCTTATCATAGGTGTCCACACTCATATGCTCCACAGGATTTCTGTAACCGCTCTGTGTGATGACCTCGATAAAGCCGCTCTGCTCAAGCGCTCTTATAGTGGCAGCCGACACCGACAGCTTGCCTGTCACAAAGGAATACTCAAGGCGCGCCCCATCATCAGCATCAATCAGCGCACGAAAAAGCCTGGCCTTTGCCTTTTGTTTTTTGCCTCGCAAAGCGCAAGCTGCGCCCTTGCCTTTACCTTGTCTATTTTCAGTGCAATACTGCGGCTCACCTGCTCCTTAGCCTGCTTCTTTACAGGTATAACAGTCTTAAGCGCCTGATTCATGGTAGAGCCGTAATTGCGCCGTATCCATGCCGCAAGTGCGATGAGCTTTGCCTCCACAGCCACAGAGTCTGCCTTTATCCCGATAAGAGGCTTTGTCCTTGCCGGGTCGTACTCAGGCTTATCCGTGACCTCAATCACATAGCCTGTGATAGTGCGGCTGCCAAATGGAATATCCACGCACACACCCGGACGGATGTCGCATAAAAGCTCATCCGGGATGCTGTACTGAAATGTCTTATCCAGTTTTTCGTGGGATATATCCACAATCACGTTGGCATACATAACTGATACTATTTAACTCCTTCGTATTTCTCCTCGCAGTACTTGCAGCGGTAGATTTCGTTTTTCTCATCGGAAAGCACGAAAATCTGGTCAAGCTCCTGCTCAATTGAAGTGATGCATCTTGGGTTTTTGCACTTGATGACATTTTTCACCTGATGAGGCAGCTTAAGCTCCATCTTGTCCACAATCTTATCACCCTTTATCACATTTACAGTGATATTGTGGTCAATAAATCCAAGGATATCGAGGTCTAATGACTCTATCGGACACTCTACCTTGATGATATCCTTCTTGCCCATCTTGCTGCTCTTTGCATTCTTTATGATTGCAACTGTGCAGTCGAGCTTGTCAAGCTTTAAATCCCTGTAAATCTGAAGACTCATACCTGCCTTGATATGATCGAGCACAAAGCCCTCATGTATTCCACTTATATTCAGCATATTATCCTCCTTTAGTCCTCAGCCAGTCCAAGCAATGTCAGAATAAGCGCCATACGCACGTAAACTGCATACTGTGCCTGCCTGAAATAGCATGCTCTCGGGTCATCATCCACATCAACAGAAATCTCATTCACACGTGGGAGCGGATGAAGTACAATCATATCATCCTTTGCAAGCTCCATCTTCTCCTTTGTCAGAATGTAGAAATCCTTCAGGCGCACATAGTCCTCCTCATTGAAGAAACGCTCCTTCTGACACGTGTCATGTAGAGCACATCAAGCTCTCCCATGGCATCCTCGAGCTTTTCTACCTCCTTGAACTCGATATTGTTGGCACGAAGCACATCATCGCGCACATAGTCAGGCACCTTAAGCTCCTCAGGCGAGATAAGCACAATCTTCACATTGTCATATCTGATAAGTGCATTGATCAGTGAATGCACTGTACGTCCAAACTTTAAATCTCCGCAAAAGCCGATTGTGATATTATTCAATCTGCCCTTGATGGAACGGATTGTAAGGAGATCCGCAAGTGTCTGGGTAGGATGCTGATGACCTCCATCGCCTGCATTGATTACAGGGATACGCGATTTTTCTGAAGCCACAAGCGGTGCACCCTCCTTAGGATGACGCATGGCACAGATATCCGCATAGCAGGAAATAACCCTGATAGTATCTGAAACGCTCTCGCCCTTTGACGCAGATGACGAATCAGCACTGTGAAAACCTAACACCGAGCCTCCCAAATTAAGCATGGCAGCCTCAAAGCTAAGCCTGGTTCTCGTGCTTGGCTCATAAAAACAGGTTGCAAGCTTCTTTCCATCGCACTTGTGTGCATATTTCTCAGGATGAGCCTCTATATCATTTGCAAGATCCAGAAGCTTGTCCAACTCTTCTACAGAAAAATCCAACGGACTCATTAAGTGACGCATAATTTGCCTCCATTCTTTTTCGCGTAACAATTTTTATTACATTTTTTCTATCATATAATAACTTAGCGCAATATTCAAGTTGGCTTTTACACTTTTTTGTTGTAAAATATATGACAGAATATAACTGTTCTGAACGTTTAGCAATTGTATTGAAGTTTTCATACAATTGCGACAATTTCAATATCAAAAAGGAGAATAATATGTCTGTAAATGAATCACAAATCAAAAACACCACAGCCGGCGCAATCGATGATGACGATGCCGTAATCTTTAAGGAGAGAAAGAGACTGCTGTTTCTCGGTCTGCCGTGGACTTTCACAAAATATACCGTCACACCGTCCTTTATCACTGTAGAGTCCGGACTCTTGAGCACCACAGAGGATGACTGCTACATGTATAAGGTAGCTGATGTAAAGCTCACCACATCACTGATGGAGCGCATTTTTAAGCTCGGCACCATAGTCTGCTACACAGGCGACGTCACAAACCCTGAGCTTAAGCTCGTTCACGTAAAGCACTCACGCGAGATAAAGAGCTATCTGCTCAAGCAGTCTGAGGCCGCAAGACTAAAAAGACGCACCTTAAACACAGTGGATATCGGTGCGCACGGAGCAGACATGGCAGATTTGGATCATGATGGTATTCCGGATTCTATGGAATAATACATATATGTGTGGATCTGAATAGTTACTTATGTCCATAAATAAAAGGGGCTGTGAAAACTCAATCGAGTTTTTTCACAGCCCCTTATTTTCAGGTAACTATTCAGAATATTGCACAGATTAATATACCAGTCCATCGTTCTGCAAATAACCAGCCCAATACTTGCATGAATTTCCATCTGTAACATCAGAAAGGCTTGACATCTAGCAGCAGAACATCTGCCAGCAAAGGAATGTGGCTAGCAGACTGCAGCACTCGCTGCCCCTGCCACTAGGGCGTCCGTATATGTCTCCCATATCCGAATACCACGAGCCACCATTTTCAATTATCTGCATAAACTGGCGGTACTGCATGTTGTTTGGCTCAAGCGACACTGCTCGCTGTATGTGTTCTATGGCTGTCGCTGTGTTGCCGAGCTTTTGGTTTGCGATAGCACTGTAGTAGTACCACCTTCCGCGTCTCTCAGCAAAAGGTACCTCCTCAAGCACCTTCAGTGCCTCATTGTAGTAGCCGTTGCTGATGAAATTGCCTGCTGCACGCACCTTTGGATTGTCATCCTGTGCACTGCTGCCTGCATTATTGTAGGTATAGCGGCCATAGAAACCACCAAACGGTCCACCTGCTCCAAATGGATCACCTGCTCCCGGTCCACCACCATATGCTCCACCATAGGAGCTGCCGCCGTATGAGCTGCTGCTTCCTGCACTGCCATATCCACCGGCTCCGGCAGCACCGGACTGCTTTTCCTTCATTATCTGGTCATATGCCTGCTGCACCTGCTTAAACTTCTCCTCAGCCTGATCCTTGTTAGGATTGTTGATATTGGCATCAGGATGATATTTTCTGCTTAAGTTCCTGTAGGCCTTTTTTATTTCATCGTCACTTGCACTGCGGCTGACACCGAGCACCTGATATGGATCTATCATTTATGTTTCTTCCTTTTCTTCATCTGAATATACTCATACTTGCTCCACACACCGGAGTATAGAACATTTCTGATTATATCCGCATGTAAGAGAATTGGCAACCTCTCAAATATTTTTGCTGCCTCTGAAAGCATAGATGTCATCATAAGCCGACAGGATTTGTCAAATTTTTCCTGATCATTATTGCAGCAATGCATGAGCTGTATAAGTGGATTATATGATTTCTTTTTCACATCATCCCCAATATCCTCATACGCATCCATTATATAAATAAATTTGCCCATATAGCAGCCAAATTCCTTCAAATCCTTCTGCCACTCATCCTGCTTCCACGCAAAAAGTATGCCGAGCATCTCTCCTGTCAGCCCTGCAACTGCATCAATATTGGTATCATTGCTCTTCTCGCACTCTGCAAGCCTTGCAATATAGTCCTCTATCGCCTTAGCCTGTATCGGATAGCCTTTTTTTGCCTTCTCAAAGTCCTTTTTCAGCATCTCTGCGTATGTCTTCTTCGTCAGGCTCTTGTCATCCTTCCAGTCATCTATCAGATTGTAGTATGCAAGCAGTATGTTCATAGCTGCAGCATACTCTGTAATCTCATTGGTGCGAAGTGTACGCTTCTTCGTAGGGTGCACGCTGCATACAAATCCATCACGCGTCACACTATCCGGCTCATACAAGCCTGTCAGAAGCACTATGAGAAAAGTCATGTCATAGTTTAGTGCCATCTGTGCACGCCTGCCATACTGCGACTTCATTGTCTGGCACAGCCCGCAATAATAGCTTTGATATATTTTTTTATTTTCCTCGGACAATGTGTCCTTATTGACAGTTATATATCCAAACATTTCTCTTCTCCATGCTCTTATGTACAGGTATATATATTGACGTACCAGTACATCGAAAAATAAGTTTCTGGCTATATGACGCAGAATGAATTTTCATCTGCAAGGCGGAGGAATGAGGCGTAGCGGTGGCTACGTCGATTGACTACAACGCCGCAGATGGGAAATCAGGCAAGTCATATGGCTGGTTACTTATTATTCGATGTACTAGCTGCGTCTCACGAACTGCTCCCGGCACTTCGGACAGGTAATACAGATCTTGCCATGTCCTCTTGGCACCCTGACCTCCTGCTTGCACATAGGACACTTGAAGAACTTGTACTGCTTCCTCTGTGCAAAGCGCTTTTTCCTGCGCTCTGCCTTTACGGTCCACTCATACCTGGCATTTAAAAACTTCTGATTCTCTGCATAGCGCTTGTTTACATTTCTCGAAAATACACGAAAATACATATGTATCATCAGTCCTATAGCCAGTATATCAAGTATCGCCGACCTTGTAAATATTGAAACCACAAGTAATATCATTACTACCCATGACTCAGCCCTTGCAAGCTCGTCCATCCCGTTTCTTCCATTCATAAATCTGATAAATTTTTCTCTCATATTACCGCCTCGCCCTATATTTTCATTATAGCCAAATTCTTACCTCATACAGTGTCCACGCTATGAATTTGAGGTTTTAAATCGTTCTTTACATTTATTAAGATAATATTGAAGATAAAAACCGTCAATAGACCTATCGTCTTTTAAGAAACATTTTATATTTCGTTTATTAAAGTTGGTAAAAGGGCTTGATTTTTGAAAAAATGCTTGGTATATTAAATAAATATGCAGGACAGGTGATCGCGGCTGCAGGTGTCGAAAGACCGCAGGTGAGGAAAGTCCGGGCTTCATAGGGCAGGATGCCGGTTAACGGCCGGTGGAGGAAACTCTAAGGACAGTGCAACAGAAATATACCGCCACTTTTGTGGTAAGGGTGGAATGGCAGTGTAAGAGACTACCGCCTCACTGGTAACAGGAGGGCACATGTAAACCCCATCCGAAGCAAGACCGAAACAAAGCTTTGACGTGGCCCGCCAGCTTAGGTAGGTCGCTTGAGGCGTCTGGCAACAGCGTCTAGATAGATGATCACTCAACGACATAACCCGGCTTATCGTCCTGCGTATTTTAATAATCTAAAGCCTATTGGCGTTTCGTAAAATAACTTATTAGTAACGTGCGCCGCAAGGTGCACCATTAAAAATGCAACTGAGATATCTCAGTTGCATTTTGTTATTTCCCGGTAACTATCATTTGCTGTTGTATATGATGCAGTCTACCGGTAATTATTATTTGCTGTTGTATGTAATAAAGTCTACCGTCATCTCTATCTGCTCCTCGAAAGCCACATCAGGTGTACCGTCTCCCTTTTGCAGACCATAGCTTCCAAAATAAGAATGGCACCCGCATCAATGACATACTCATATGTATCCTCCGGCAGGTTTGAGCGGTATTTGCGGTATTTGTCCATATCAAGCACACCATCCTCTGAACCGTACACGCTAAAAACCCTCAGATCTGAATCCGACAGGTCAGCGGTAGAATATGCTGCAAAAAGATATAGTCCGTCAAACTCATCAACATGCTTTGACACATATTCTGCAGCCATGGCTCCGCCTAAGGAGTGGCCTCCCATGTACCATTCCTGTATGGATGGGTATATTTCCTTGTATTTTTCAATGATACCGTCTGCTGCATTCTGGTCCAATACTGCGAGGTTGCCCGGCATATGTACAAGTATGCACACGAAATTATTCTTTGCAAGCTCATGCATCAGCGGCGCATACGCCGTATACTGTACCCTGCCTCCCGGATAAAAAATCAATGCCTTTGTGGCTTTTTCCTTATCCTGCGGTGCAAAGGTTATCGTATAATTCTTAAGCTTTAAGTCGTACTGGGTGGCCTGTATACGCTTGTCCTTCTTTTCAATAGTAACAGAAACCTCTCTGTCTGAATCGATTGCAGCCTCCGCAATTGAATCTGCCCGATAATAATTTCCCACATAACAATTTACGGCAATACCGCCAATAGCCATGACTGCAATTGCCACAAGCAGTATTCTATACACAGCCGGAATGCGGGATTTTTTAGTTTTAAACATTAAAGCAGCTTCCTCCTACAAACTCACGAAGCAGTGAATTGTTTGGTATGCCGTCAGCCGGCATCGGAAGAAAGTAGTCTAAGAGCTTAAGCAGCCTCTTTGCCTCGAGATACTCCGGGCAGTCTCTTTCTATGCCAAAAAGCAACGGCTCCGCATACACCTTGAGTACCGCAAGCTCATACACAAGTGCAGAGTTGAACATCACATCCGCCTGTTCCTGGAAAGGAAAGATATTCTCCCTTTCACCCTTTCTGACAGACGGCCACATAGCGATGGTCTCCATGGCATTGGTACCTCGTGTACGCGCATCACGCACAATCCGTCGTATAAGTCTTTCATCTGTGGTGGAAAGAGGATTGTGCTCGTCAATATTGAGCTGTGTAAGCGCTGAGATATAGATTTTGAACTTGTGCTCAGGCGGGATAAGCTGTGAAAGCCTGTCATTTAGGCCGTGGATTCCTTCTATGACAAGTATATCATCAGCTCCCAGCGTCAGCTTTCTTCCGCGGTACTCTCTCTTTCCTGTCTTGAAATTGAAGGAAGGCATATCAACAGCCTCTCCTTTAAGAAGCCTGTTCATATCCTCATTGAACAGCTTTACATCAATAGATTCAAGGCACTCAAAATCAAAGCTTCCGTCCGGATGCTTCGGGCAAAGCTCCCTGTCCACATAGTAGTCATCCAGACTTAATGGATGTGGCTTTCTGCCCTTTGCGATAAGCTGGATTGACAGTCTGTTGGCAAACGATGTCTTGCCTGATGATGAAGGACCTGCTATCATGATAAATTTCTTTTTGTCATCCGAAGCAATCTGCGCTGCAAGATTTCCTATCTTCTGCTCCATCAGTGCCTCCTGAAGCAGCATGATTTCCTGTCCCCTGCCTGCTGCAATCGCATCATTTAGTGAGCCTATCGTGCCTATTCCAAGCATCTTGCTCCATTCCCTGGAATCATCCAGCGTGTGAAACAGCTATTTGATGTCACAAGCGGCTCAACACTCCTGCTGTGAGCACCCGGAAAAAGAAGCACAAAGCCACTCTCATACGGCACTATATCAAAGTATTTGAGCATGCCTGTCGAGGGTGCCATAAATCCGTAGAAATAATCCACCACCCATCCAGCTCATAAAGATTGACTCTGGAGCTTCTCCTGTAGTGCAATAACCTCTCCTTATCATGCAGCCCTTTTTCCTTGAAAAGCTGCTCCGCATACTGTGTTTTTGCACTGTGCTTGGTAATTGGGAGGTCTTTTTCCACAAATGAGTACATGCTGCATACTATCCTGTCGATATCATGCTCTGTCACGCTTTTCTCACTGTTTTCTCTGCTGCCTTGTAAGTCTGTATCTTCATTATATTTTTCCTGTTGGCTGTCCGCACACTCCACCGCTTTCTCAAGCTGACAATAATAGCCTTCTCCGAGCGAATGCATCACATGAAGCTGTGTCATGCTGCCATATACATCGTATATAGCCCTCTGCAAAAGCAGCACAACACTTCTTCTGTATGTACGCCTGCCATCCCTGTCAGCTGTCGTCACAAAGCTAAGCTCACAGTCACTTTTTATTTTCTTATTCAGTTCACGAAGCCTGCCGTTTACAATTCCAAGGATTATGTCATCCTCATAATAATCCTTGAATCTGTCTGCTACGGCTTCTAAAGTATCACTTTCTGATGCTGTCACTGCCATGACCTGTCCATCCGGCAAGGTCACCTTCACACTATATTCCTGCATTTCTTATTGCCCCCATAGTCGAATATGCTGCCTCATTGTATGCCATCATCTCGTTTATCTGCTCGATTCTGTCCATGATGGAATCACTCATCTCCTGTGTCCTTAGCTGCTGCATGATGGCAGCCAGCTTGTGGTGTTCCCTGACAAGGAACTTCCGAAGCACCGGATTACCGTTTTTGATAAGTACCGGTCCGTACAAATCGCATACAGTAACCGTCGTCTCGTCCATATTGTCCCATGCGGAATTGTCCGCACACGGCACACATCTGAACATCGGATAGTATTTTCCGTCCTCCAAAATCATATCCTCATCAACTATCTTATAGCCTGTGTTCCTTACATATTCACGGACTTTGCTCACTTCCGACTGTGGCTGCAGAATCAGCTCCTTTGCCGACCTGCACACTGTCTCCCCTGCGGTTAAAATGTGAATAACAAGCTCTCCTCCCATTCCTGCTATGACAATAGAGTCAACCTCTCCGTCGTGTATCGCTTCAAGCCCATTGGAAAGCCTTGTGGTAATCTGCTCTGTCAGACCGTTTGCCCTTATATGCTCATTGGCGCGCTCAAGCGGTCCCTTATTTATATCAACAGCAATTGCTTTCGGTATTATATTACCCTGCACCAGAGCAATAGGCACATAGCCATGGTCGGTTCCCACATCACACAGCGTGTAGCCGGCCGTGACCATTGATGCCACTGCCTTCATTCTTCTGGATAGCCTAATCATCTTACTCTAAGTAGTCCTTAAGCTTTCTACTTCTACTTGGATGACGAAGCTTTCTTAGCGCCTTTGCCTCAATCTGGCGGATACGCTCACGAGTGACGTTGAACTCCTTACCTACTTCTTCAAGTGTTCTGGCTCTGCCGTCCTCTAAGCCAAAGCGGAGTGTGAGTACCTTCTGCTCTCTCTCTGTAAGAGTGCCAAGCACCTCCTCAAGCTGCTCCTTAAGAAGTGTGAATGCTGCCGCATCAGCAGGAACCGGTACATTATCATCCTTGATGAAATCACCAAGATGTGAATCCTCCTCCTCACCGATTGGAGTCTCAAGTGAAACAGGCTCCTGCGATATCTTGAGTATCTCACGCACACGCTCTACCGGCATGTTCATCTCCTTGGCAATTTCCTCCGGTGAAGGCTCTCTGCCAAGCTCCTGAAGGAGCTGTCTTGACACACGGATGAGCTTGTTGATTGTCTCAACCATATGCACAGGAATGCGGATTGTTCTGGCCTGATCAGCTATGGCTCTTGTGATAGCCTGGCGAATCCACCATGTGGCATATGTAGAGAATTTGTAGCCCTTCTTGTAGTCGAACTTCTCAACTGCCTTGATAAGACCTAAGTTTCCCTCCTGAATCAGGTCAAGGAAAAGCATTCCTCTTCCCACATATCTCTTTGCGATGCTGACAACAAGACGCAGGTTTGCTTCTGCAAGACGCTTTTTGGCATCTGCTCCCTTGTCCACATCCCTCTGCAGTGTCTTTATTTCTTCCTTTATCTCAGCCTTTTCCTCTTCCGATGCACCATCAATGCGGCCCTTTAGTACATTAATCTTCTCGGTTGCTACCGCTCCGTCCTCCATATTCTGAGCGAGCTCAATCTCCTCATCTGCTGAGAGAAGAGGTACCTTACCTATTTCCTTAAGATACATACGGACAGGATCCTCGACGCTGACTCCCTCCGGTACTGAGAGATCAATCTTTTCAACCTCTACCTCGTCCTCATCATCGAGTATGATATCATCATCCACGTCATCATCATTGCTGATTTTAAGCACGTCTATGCCGTTTTGCTCGAGATAATCAATTACCATCTCAAACTTCTCCGGATCCAGATTTAAGTCCTTGAAAAAATCTGCAATTTCCTGATATTCGAGCATATTCTTTTTCTTTTTCCAGCTCAAGAATCTCAATAAGCTTCTGCTGGAAATTCAGTCTCTGCTCCTGCTCCTGTGCCATGTCTTTTTGTTCCTTTTTCTTTGCCATTTTATTTTCCTCTTTATTCTGGTATTTTTTGCAATTCTTCGAGTGCACGCTTATCCTCAATAATCCTCATCATGCCCTCCATATCTGTAGGTGCCAGATGCTTTGAGCGATAGTCTATGCTGTTTTGCTTGATACGGACAACGGTTTCCCTGAGTGCGGTTGCCTTGTCATTTTTGCCCTCCACCTGATGGATTGTGGCATTGAAAAGCCCTGCCACCTCACGCTGTTCGTCCTCATCGGTAAACATGCTTACTATCCTGGCCGGATTTACTGTATGCGTGGTCTCGTACTGTGAAAAAACCTCCTTAGCCACCTTGTGGTACAGCTCTTCGGTAAAGTCATCTGCACTGATACGCCCCTTTATCCTGTCAAAAAGTGAATTATCCTCTATGAGCCATGTGAGGAGAAGCTTCTGCGACTGCTTCATGCCATCCTCCTTTTTATTTTTCTCATTGATTCCACTTTTAAGCTTGGTCTGGGGCTTTACGATACCGCCCTTCATTGCCATACTGTTTACGAGCTTTCTTAAGTCGTCGTATGGTATGCTGTACTCTCTTGATACTGCCTGCGTATAGTTTGTCCGCTCAAGCTCCTCGGTAAAACCAAGCAGCTTCTTTGCGATTTCATTATAAAATGCGGTTTTTGACTCAGGATCGTCCATATCATAGCCTGCCTGCATGATCCGTATCTGAAACATAAAGCTGTTTTCAGCCTTTTTGATACGCTCCTCATACTCCTGTGCGCCAAGCGCTTGATAAACTCATCCGGGTCCTTGTACGGCCGCATGTTAATGACCTTTGTTGTGATGCCTACCTCCTTGAGTATCGGAATAGCACGCAGCGCTGCCTTTACCCCGGCGCCATCACTGTCATATGTCAGATACACCTCATTGGTGTATCTCTTTAATAGTGAGGCATGTCCGCTCGTGAGCGCCGTGCCAAGCGACGCCACCGCATTGTCAAAGCCCGCCTGATGCAGTGCTATGACATCCATGTAGCCCTCACACAAAAGGAGCTGGTTTTTCCTCGTGCTCCTTGCTATATTAAGTCCGTAAAGATTACGGCTCTTATCAAATATCTTTGTCTCCGGAGAGTTTAAATACTTTGGCTCTCCGTCACCCATCACTCGGCCTCCAAAGCCTATGACACGGTTGTGCACATCCATAATTGGAAACATCGCACGATTCCAGAACTTATCGTGCCCGCCTCTGACCTCATCTATCGTCACAAGACCTGTCTCCTTAAGTATCTCATCATCATAGCCCTTGCTGCGCAGATACTTGTACAGATCATCACTGTACTGGTCCGAGTAACCAAGCCCGAACTTCTGCATTGTCTCATCGGACAGCTCTCTTCTTTTTGAAATACTCATGCTCGCCCTTTGTCCTCTCGGTCCACGAAGCAGCATATAAAAATACTTTGCAGCCTCTTTATTTATCTCAAGCAGCTGTGTACGCCTGTCTGCTTCTCTCCTTTGTGCTGAGGTCATCTCCTGCTTGGGAAGCTCAATTCCCACACGGTCTGCAAGCTCCTGCATGGCCTCAGGAAAGGTAAAGTTCTCATACTGCATGAGAAATGTAAATACATTGCCTCCGGCTCCACAGCCGAAGCAATAGTACATCTGCTTATTCGGTGAGACGGAAAATGATCCTGTCTTTTCGTTATGGAATGGGCATAATCCAAAATAGGTACTTCCCTTTTTCTGAAGGTGCACGTAGCTTCCTATGACATCGACTATGTCATTTCGCGAACGTACCTCCTCTACAAGCTCGTCAGAGTAGTACGGCATTTTATCATCCCCTTACTGTTCATCTTTGTTGGCGCCCGGTGAAAATCTTAATATCCATCTATTTCCCAGGCTACCGGTACGAAATACTCGTGGAACTTCGTGGTGGCATACTGGTCTGTCATGCCTGATATATAATCGCATATGATGCGCCCCTTGTCATCCCCCTGCCCTAGCATGGCGAGGTATTTCTGCGGCAGCTCCTCTATATGCTCCATATAATAGAAATAAAGCTGCTTGAGCATCGCCTTGGCCTTTTTCTCCTCGCTTTTTGCGACTGGATTGTTATAGAGGTTTGCGAACATGAATTTACGCAAATCCTGCATTGCCTGCGCGGACTCTTTTGACATGCATATATCGTCCTTTCCCATGCTGTTTGTGATGATATTGTGCACCATATGATTGAGCCTGGCCTTGGTGCTGTGTCCAAGCGTGTTTCTTATCTCAAGCGGTATATCATCCTCGCATAGAAGCTGTGCGCGGATTGCATCATCAAAGTCTGAATTTATGTAGCTATCTTGTCTGAAAGCCTGACTATTTTGCCCTCTAAGGTGTGTGGCATGAGCGAGGTCTGGTGATTTAGCATACCATCTCTGACCTCCCATGTCAGATTGAGTCCTGCTCCGTCCTTTTCGAGCTTCTCCACTATGCGCACACTCTGCTCATTATGCTTAAAGCCACCCTCGTATATCTCATTGAGGATACGCTCACCCGCATGTCCAAACGGTGTATGCCCCAAATCGTGTCCCAGCGCTATAGCCTCCACCAGATCCTCATTCAGTCTCAGTGCCTTGGCTATTGTCCTGGCATTCTGCGACACCTCAAGCGTATGCGACATACGTGTGCGGTAATGGTCGCCCTTTGGCGTAAGAAACACCTGTGTCTTATTTTTCAGACGCCTGAATGCCTTGCTATGCAGTATCCGGTCCCTGTCCCGCTGAAAAACAGGCCTGATATCGCACTGCGGCTCATCATAATCCTGCCTCTTGAGTTAATGCTCAGGCATGCAAACGGACTAAGTATTTCCTGCTCACGTTTTTCTATCTGCTCGCGAATAGTCATTTATCTGCCTCCTCGCTGTCACAGTCGTTATGTTCTGCTGCTATTCACACACAAATGTAACAAATACATTCCACTAATTATGCTCTACACTAATAGTGCTCTACACTAATTATGCTCTACACTAGTTATTATTCGACGTGATTTTTAAAAATCCTTTTTTTATTTCTTTTTACTTTAATTTTCTTTCGGCAAAAATTAAATGCTATATCAATTACCGCCGAGCACATGGCGCAGCATCTGAAGCTGTCCGCCTGTGATTTCATTGTCGTAGCTGCCATAGTAAAATTTATCGTCTTTTGCCAGTATGCAGCCCACCCAGGTGCCCACATGACTGTCACTTTCTATGGCATCCTTCATGGATTTGTAGCCCTCTATTGTAAAATAGGCATCATAGTCTTTGAAGTCTGCCGGATTTATTTTCACTGCACCAAAGGTATCCTCAAGACTTTTTATGAAATCCTCATCGCACTCCGTATAGCCTGTGACATCCTTGCTGTAGCGCGACTCTGACTGCCACTCCTCATCCCACATGAGAAAAACGCTGCAGTCCTTCCATGAATTGCTTTTTTCAACCACAGACAGCTTCTTGTATGAATTTGATGCGTTGCCCGCCATCTGTAAATATGTATCGTCACCGTTCTTATTCATATATAAGAGGTTTGATGCTGCAACCTCATAGTACCTGCTGCTATAGTCCTGATCCTTGTATACAATATAGCCAAGCGGACTGCCGGTCCCTGCATAGTCAAGCTCTATGGTTATCGGAATATACACCTGACTGTCATAAACCATAGGCCCAAGCCTGTCATCATTTGTGATACAGCTTGCGACCTTTTCATACTCAGCCGGCTCATTTGAAGGCGACATGAAATATGTGTAAACAACAATAATTGCAATGACAACGACCGGCACAATGAATATTACAGCTTTTATGGTTTTCCTTCGAACCCTGCGTCTGTGAATGCGCACTTTCCTGTCTGCATGTTCATCGCAATACCTGTATTTCACCAGTCTGTATACAATAAAAAGCTCCAGCACAAGCAAAAGCACAGCAAAGGCCATCATACAGCCGGCCTGCCACATCACCTTGTGATTGACAAATTTCTTGTCTATAAACCTAAGCGGTATAAGTATTATCGTCCAAAAAAGCGTATTTCCCAACACATACCGTGCATATATTTTCCTGCTTTTTATAACGGTAAGCGGAAAAAGTGAAACTATCACTGTCAGCATGAGCACAATTGCAAAAAAATACCCCCATATCTCTGACAGGTTGAGCCGTACAGTGCCTTAAAATACTGCGCCGGACCAAGCTTTTTGATATTGCCCCAGCCTGAGTATTTTGCAATGAATAACACTACCGTGCCGATAAACCATGTCAGTATATAGATGCCCATGTAGCATGCCATATTTTTCCTTGCAAAGCTGCCATATCTCATAACGGAATATGACACAAGCACCCCTGCAAGTACCGGAAATCCGCCCACTCTGCCAATCAAAAGATTTACATACTCCATAACAGCAAAGGACAAAACAAACACACATATTACATTAATATAAGATAGATTCAATCTCTTCACGCTGCAATCCCATCTCCAATATAATAATCAAATTCCTGTGACAGCTGTACCCCCTCAGTGTGGCAGGCAACGGTTACAGACCATTAATAGCCAATAGGCTTTCAAAATTATCTGCACAAAATAAAATAGGAAGCCGTTCACCGACTTCCCTGTTAATGCAGGAGATGGGACTTGAACCCACACGATATTGCTACCACAGGCACCTGAAGCCTGCGCGTCTGCCAATTCCGCCACTCCTGCGAACAAGCATTATTCTACCAAAAAGTTTAGAAGAATGCAAGCATAAATTTAAAAAACTATACGAAAGCTAACTTGAAAAAGTAAATTCCAGTGCAGAAGTAAATTCCACACTCATTTAAAAGTTCTTGATTTTCTAAGAGTTTTATAAGCTCAAAACGCTTATTTCTGTTATAATAGGAGTAACTTCTTGGAA
>ENA-OQEB01000136-OQEB01000136.1-human-gut-metagenome-genome-assembly--contig:-NODE-136-length-29923-cov-3.722480_pt1 | contig 29923 bp, 42 predicted proteins | sample MGYA00242787_ERZ504619 | MGnify/ENA primary metagenome ERZ504619 (study PRJEB26092, sample SAMD00036317) | human gut metagenome | host: Homo sapiens | study: EMG produced TPA metagenomics assembly of... | reverse complement strand
TTAGAGAAGATGGGCAATTTGCCTTAGAGGTCATGCAGTATATCAATGATTACACAAACAGAATCAAGGAAGAAGACCATATTTTATATGCAATTTACGGTACGCCCGCAGAGTCACTTTGTGGTTTGCAGGTAGAGCAATTCCGTAAAATTTATGGGATTATTGAAAACGTATCCGACAAAGAATATGTAAGCAATAGTTTCCATTGCCATGTATCAGAAGATATGAATCCGATTGAAAAACAAGATAAGGAAGGAAGATTCTGGAATCTGTTTAACGGTGGGAAAATTCAATACTGTAGATATAATCTTGGCTATAACAAACAGGCAATTAAAACACTTGTACTTAGAGCAATGGATAAAGGGTTCTATGAAGGTGTAAATCTTGCAATGTGTTATTGTGAAGATTGTGGATACCAGCAAGTAGAAATGGATACTTGTCCAAAATGTGGAAGTAAAATGATTACAAAGATCGACAGAATGAACGGGTACTTAGGATTTACAAGAGTTCACGGTCAAACTCGCTATAACGAAGCAAAGAATGCAGAAATCAAGGACAGGGTAAGCATGTAATCATTAAATATTATATGGGCTGGATGTATTATTTCCAGCCTGTTAGGAGAAATATGAATTATCACAATATTACATATCCAGACCAAAATAATGGAGACGGACTAAGAGTTGTTGTGTGGGTATCTGGATGTAGCCATCATTGTTCAGAATGCCAAAATCCTCAAACCTGGAATCCACACGGTGGCATTGAATTTAATAATGATGCAGAACAAGAAGTTATGGATCAAATATCAAAAGACTATATTAGTGGCATTACTTGGAGTGGTGGAGATCCAATGTTTGAATCTAATATTGAAACTGTATTAGATATTACACAAAAAATCAAAAAACAATATCCGAATAAAACGATATGGTTATACACAGGCTACAAATTTGAACAATTAATCTGGCCTGTTATAACTGGTGATTTTAATCCAGAAAGAGATAAACGTCTGAAACAAACAAGAAAACTAATCTCTTTATGTGATGTCATTGTTGACGGTCGGTATAAAAAAGAACTACGTGATGTCTCTTTACATTGGTGTGGGTCATCCAATCAACGAGTAATTGATGTGCAAAAAACTCTTGCTCAAAATAAAATTATTTTATACGAGGATAACAAATGACACAACAACTACATAAAAATGACATTTTATACTACGCCAGAATTATGCCAACATTAGGCTTATACGATGTATACGAGCTTAAAATTCGTACTATTGATGAAGAAAATAGATGGTTCTGTGGCATGGAAAAACGTACTAAAATAGCATATCTTTTCAGCTATGATAATATTGGCAAGACGATCTTCTTTGATCGAAAAGAAGCTCTTAAAGTAGTTAAACAAGCTGAAAAGAATAAAATCCCAGTTAGCAGCGAAACACTGTATGAAGAATACTAGGAGGTGATATTACGGCAAGTCCACTAATGAAATACAAAGGAACATATCGTCTAATGGCTAATCTGGATCATGATACAAATGATTTTCCACGAGACGATAAAGGAAATCTTGATACAGATGATATCTATATCAAGTGTCAATATGGTAATCAAATCTATTATTATGGCAGAAATGATCTTGTAGCTTACATTCCATCAATTGGAAGAGGCCATAATATTCTCAGAACAATTGCGTTAGATAACTTCAAATTGAAGATAAAATCCCATACGAAGAACTTTATCCTCAACTATTGTCAGAAGGAACAGTAAAACATATCATGGAAAATGATGAAGAAATTGAATTTCATTTTCATCCAAAAGACCTTTCTTATATTGCAACACTTCTTAAGGCATCCACATATGGAGCAGATATTTCACCATTCTCAACTAGAAATCTCCCAAAACAAAAATATGAAATACCAGAATCTGATCTTGAACAGTATAAACAGGTTGTAAAAGATGTCCCAAAAGATAAATTTCTTATCATATCTCGTGCTACATCCAATTATATCTTTGAGCATATGCAGAAAATGAAACAATATAAGCCTGAGCCAATTAAAAAAACTGATGCGTAAAAAAAATGCTTAAGGGTAAGGAATTTATCCATTCTGAGAAACAATGGGATGATTTTCTCAAATATCTAAGCAAGGAGGTATCTGTATGCTTGACTTAAACAATTATGAATTAGTAACAGATCTCTCAAATAATAAGCTCAGAAAGAATGGATTCGCCTTTGGTTGTTATCGAAGGAGTGTATATAAAGATACGATTGAGTTTCGTCTATATATTGATATTGAGGAACAGGACGTATTCTATCAAGTGTTCGACTCAGATCATAATCAGCTCTATATTCCTTATTACAACAGAGAATATGGTAATAACAAGATTGTAAAAGAGATTGATAGAAAAATTAATCGTATCATGAAAACTATGGTGAACAAAAAAGTCTTAAAGAAAACAAAAGAAGAGGAGAATAATTCTATGGATACAGAAACAATTAAAATTAAATACTTTGCAGATATTGAACCAATCGCACCTATTCAAAATGGTGATTGGATTGACCTAAGAGCTGCAGAAGACGTACATCTCAAAAAAGGCGAATTTGGACTTATTTCTCTTGGCGTAGGAATGAAGCTCCTGACGGGTATGAAGCTCATATTGCACCTAGAAGTAGTACATATAAGAACTTTAAAATTATGCAATGTAATTCAATTGGAATTGTAGACAACTCCTATTGCGGATCAAACGATATTTGGAAATATCCAGCAATTGCTATGGAAGATACGGTTATTCATAAAAATGATCGTATCTGCCAATTCCGTATCATGAAGAAACAGCCTGAAATTCACTTCGAAACTGTCAAAGAACTAGAAGGCAAGAGTCGTGGTGGATTTGGCAGTACAGGTAAAAACTAATGGATGATGATCTACAATACAGAGAAGAAATCTGGGCATGGGATGCTCAATGTGCAGCAGTGGACGAGAGAATATTAACTTGTCCACGCTGCGGATCAATTATGCTTCCTCAGTTCCAAAAATATGAATATATGGGAGCTGGATGGGAAGAATGGTATGAATGTACCAATGCCTCATGTGGGTATTGTTGCAAAATATAAATTATGCAAAGGAGAACAAAACAATGAAACTACAAAAACAAATCATTCTTACAACGTTGATAAAGTAAAAGCGTTTGTCGTAACTGTCAGCAAATATCCAGGAGATGCAACACTTACATCTGGAAGATATGTTGTTGATGCAAAATCCATTATGGGTATCTTTAGCCTTGCCCTGAATAAGCCAGTAGCATTCTCTTATGAGGGTGAAATGGCAGCAGAGCTTGCTAAAGAAGTACAAGTATATGAAAGTCAGGAGGTCTAAACCATTGAATAATTTTAAGAAAAAACTAGCAACTACTGTAACTCTACTAACCGTTTTACTCACCCCAACATTGGCTAATGCAGAGACTAAATATGTTGAACCCACCATCGGTCTTAATTATCGAACAGGTGATTCTGTTAAGTCTCAGAAGATTGGTGCTCTTCCATATGGAGCATCAGTAGAGGTGCTTGACATCACAGAGAGCAACTGGGCAAAAGTACAGATTGGCGATAATGTATTCTATATGTCAAATGAATATCTTTCTGATACCCCACTTATCGCAGAGCCTATTCAACAGGCTGAACCAATTGAGACGGAATCCGTAGAGACAACTTCTTATTCCGGCTACAGTCTTGGTACATATCGAATCACTCATTACTGCGGATGTGCAAACTGCAATGGTTCCTGGGCTGCAGTCCAACGGCATCTGGTGCATATCCTGTAGCTGGCAGAACAGTTGCCATGGCTGATTTACCGTTTGGAACTGAAGTAGAAATTAACGGTCAGATCTACACTGTAGAAGATCGTGGAGTACCGAGTGGATGCGTTGATATTTATGTCGACAACCATTCTGAAGCTCTTAATTCAGGTATGTATTATGCAGAAGTTAGAGTAGTGGGATAGTTGACATGGAGAAAATCTGAGGTTATAATATCCCCAACAAGGTTTTCTCTATGTCAAAGGGCAATCCAGTTGATCCTCAAAAGGGCAAAGCCGCTGATCCTCTAGCCGTTCGCTAACAGATCACCGACCGCCCCTTACCCCGATTAACAGCCCAGACAGCAGCCGGAGTAATTGAAAAATAACAAAACGAAGACCTTGTAACCATGAAATATGTGGTTATGAGGTCTTTTTTTATATTAATAACAAATCATGCACAGATAAAAAGGCTTAAATACTGGGTTTTGGGGATGTGCATTTTTGAAATTTCCCGATGAAACTCTGATTTCATCTGCTTTTATCTATCCCGTATCCATTTCTCACCTGCCCTTTCCAAACATAGACAAAACCTTCCAGTCGGAAAAGTTTAGACGAAAATATATGTCAAAATATCTATTAAATATTCTATAGTCATATCAGCGGCAGAACCAACAGTTTTGCCCTTTTTAGGCTCAAGGAGGTTGCCTTGAAACACGTGAAATGCGTTTAAAAAAGCGGGAGATTACAGATCCTGAAATTTTAAGAGAAATTCTGGAAAGCTGCGAGGTTGTGCGGATCGGGGCGATGGATGAGGAAGGCATGTTTATCGTGCCGATGAATTATGGATATGATGTCCGGGAAGAAGATGGAACTCTTCACGTCTGTCTGTACCTGCATGGGGCAAAAGAAGGGCGGAAGGCGGCTGCATTTGCAGCGGATCCGCGCGTGGCGGTGGAGATGGATTACAACCATGAAGTGATTACAGGTGACTATACGTGTGCGTATTCCTATGCGTACCGCAGTATCATGGGAAACGGAACCATCACGGAGGTGACAGATCCGGAGGTAAAGAAGAAAGGCCTGGAAAAAATCATGGCGCATATCGCACCGGAGGCGAAGATCGCTTTTCTGCCGGAGATGGTGGAGCGCGTTGCCGTATGGCGCATAGACATCGATACATTTACCGGCAAAGAGCGCAGACGAAAATAGAGTGTTCGAAGCTCCGCAGGCTGCAGACGGAAAAAGACAGCAGAAAGGACAGCAGAAATGATTAAAATTGATCTGATTACAGGCTTCCTTGGCTCAGGGAAGACGACTTTTTGAAACAGTACGCAAAGTATCTGATGGCACAGGGAAAGAACATCGGCATCCTGGAGAATGATTTTGGGGCAGTCAATGTGGATATGCTGCTTCTGCAGGAACTGCGCGGCGATCAGTGCGAGCTGGAGATGATTTCCGGCGGATGCGACAAAGAGACACACCGCAGACGATTCCGCACGAAACTGATCTCGATGGGCATGAGCGGCTACGACCGCATTCTCGTGGAACCGTCGGGGATTTACGATGTGGATGAGTTCTTTGACACGCTGTATGACGAGCCGCTGAACCGCTGGTATGAGGCGGGAAGCGTCATCACGATTCTGGATGCCGGGCTCGATGAGAAGCTGTCGGAGGAAGAAGAGTATCTGCTGGCTTCCGAGGCGGCGAACGCTGGTAAAATCGTGCTGAGCAAAGTACAGAATGTTTCGGAGGAAAAGAAAGAAGAAACGATTGCCCATCTGAACCGCACGCTCGAGCAGGCAGGCTGCAGAAGACAGTTTTCTGATGCAGAAATTTTACAGAAAAACTGGGATGATCTGACAGAGGATGATTTCAAAATGCTCTCCGAATGCAATTACCGTTCGGAGGATTACCGGAAGCTGGATTTCGGCGAGCAGCAGACATTTGATTCGCTCTGCTTTCTGGAGCCGAAGATTACGGAAGAAGCGCTGAAAAAGGCAGCAGAAGCAATCTTTGCGGATCCATCATGCGGCAATGTATTCCGGATCAAAGGAATTGTAAAGACGGGCGAAACTGTGTGGAGCGAAATCAATGCGACGCGGGAACAGATGACATTCCAGGCAGTGCCGGAGAGCCAGGAAGTGCTGATTGTAATCGGCGCGGGGCTTTCGAAAGAGCGGATTAGTGGAATTCTCGGAATTAAGTAAAAAATGGAGCATGACGGAAAGGGATATTTTCCATCATGCTCCTGCTGGTTTGGCTAAATAGCAGTTACTGTAAAATGCGCTGCCGTTCTGACAGTGTGGGGAACGGAATGATTTTGGAATCCCGTGCATCATCCGGTGTACAAAGAGCAGTCAACGGCTGCGGCTGATTTTCCATGGTCTGGAAGGAGAGAATGCCATCTTTCCATAAAACGACATCATCCGGTGAATGGACGGCAAAATAGCGGTGCAGCACATCGAAAAGAGAGGATGGAACTGCCGCAAGATCGTGCTCGGGATCGCTGGAATATAGAAAGATCCGGCTTCCCGGAAAACGACGGGAATGGATACCGGCAGAGGGAGCGGTAAAATCCGGGTTTTCGGTAAAATATAAGGATCTTTCTGCGGGTCCGGAAAACGGAATAGACAGCGTTGTGGAAACAACTGGCGCTTCTTCTGCAAGGGCTGGCTGCTTCTGAAATTTGCACAGGAATGGGATATTTTGAAAAAATGTATATTTCTTTCTCATAAGACTCACCTTTCAGCCGGAAAAGATCTGGCATTTGGCAGGGTGGATGTTATCGTTTACTTTAATTTTATCTTATCAGAAGTGCAGAAATAACAGGGTTAAACATTTGTAAAAAGCGTGTAAAACATCTTAAAGAGAAAGAAAAGAGAGGGGAAATCATATGGAACAGGAAGTAATGCAGGCCATTCGGCAGAACTGGAAAGCAATATAGATGCAAAATACCGGGAATTTCACAGCTCTCTTGTTCCGGGACAGAACTGTCGGATTCTTGGTGTCCGCATTCCGGTTTCGCGACGGATTGCAAAAGCGACAGCAAGAGACCATTATGAAGTTTATACCGAACAGTTTAATCCGGAAGTCTACGAGGAGCTTCTGATCCGCGGAATGATGATCGGCTACGGAAAGCTGACCAGTGAAGAACAGACGGCAGAACTGGACCGCTTCGTGCCGATGATCAACAGCTGGGGAATCTGTGACAGCTCCTGTGCAACGTGCCATTTTATGAAGAAAGACCAGGAGTATTGGTATGGATATCTGCAGAAATGGCTGAAAAGCAGCCGGGAATATGAAATCCGGTTTGGTGTTGTGTGTCTGCTGGACTTTTTTATCAACGAAGCGTATATCGATGCTGTGCTGGAGGAGATGAAAAAGATTCATCACGATGGCTATTACGTAAAAATGGCCGTCGCCTGGGCAGTATCGATCTGTTATATTCATTTCCGGAAAAAACACAGAAACTGCTGAAAGAAAACAGTCTCGATGACTGGACACATAACAAAACAATTCAGAAAATCAGAGAGTCGCTGCGGATCAGCAAAGAAGAAAAAGAGATGCTGAAAACCTGGAAGAGATAAAAAGAAAACCGTATCGCCGCGTTTTGAATATCGCAGCAATACGGTTTCTTTCTCTTTTTGAACTTATTCGTCCCATCCCTCAAAAAGCCGGATGTTGACGGCAATATTTCTTGCAATTTCACCTTCGCTTTTCCCGAGATCTGCCACATCCGATACCGGCGGAAAATCAGGTTCTTCTTCCGTCAGTTCCAGAGAGATCCAGTCATAGGCGGAGTGAATGGCATCTTCCAGCGCCTCGTCGAGGGTATCCCCTTTTGCATAGCAGCAGGCGAGATCTGGAAAATAACCTTCGTAGGTTCCCTGTTCGGTTTTATGAAAAACGGCTGGATAAGTAAATTTCATAGTGTTTCTTCCTTCTTCCTTTTCTTTTTCACGGAAATTCTTTTTTATCGTAGCACTTTTTCTCAAAAGATACAATGCCTAAAATACAATTGATCGTATTTGTAATCTATGCTAGAATGAAAAACAGATAATTGGAAAATACAAATGAAACCAAGGGAGGATTTCTCTTTGATAAAAGTAATTTTGTGGGACATCGACGGAACACTTCTGAATTTTAAGATGTCGGAACGATATGCAATTGAGTACTGTTTCAACAAGTTTCATATGGGAACCTGCACGGACGAAATGCTGCAGCGCTACAGCGTGATCAACCGCGGTTACTGGGAGCGGCTGGAGACGGGAGAGCTTACGAGAGAACAGGTGATGCTTGGACGGTTCCATGAATTTTTTGAATCGGAAGGACTGCCGACGGATCAGGTAAAGGTATTCAATGATGAATATCAGATCCGCCTCGGCGATAAGGCTTTCTTCTGCGATCACGGAGATGAACTGGTAAAACAGCTGAAAGCTACCGTAAAACAGTATGCAGTAACAAATGGAACCACTGTTGCACAGGAGCGTAAACTCCGCTTTTCCGGGCTTGATCAGCTTCTGGACGGCGTTTTTATCTCGGAACAGGTCGGTGTGGACAAGCCGCAGAAGGCTTTTTTTGATGCGGTATGGAACGAAATCGGAAGTTATGCACCGGATGAGGTTGTGATCGTCGGCGACTCCCTTACAAGTGATATCCGCGGCGGAAAAAATGCAGGAATCCTGACCTGCTGGTACAACCCGGATCATCTTCCGAACAAAATTGAAGTTACACCGGACTGTACCATCGACAATCTTCAGGATATCCTTTCGTATCTGGATGAAAGCAGGTGATTTGCTAATGAGAACACGCGTATTACAGGAAAAAAATTATGCGGAGCGGATGCAGAATGGTGTGGAGCCGTACCTCGCCGCTCATGCAGAAGAATTTTACTGGGAAAGGGAGAGCGGTCATCCGATTCATGTTCTTCGTTACCGCGCATTCCGCCCGAGAGGTGTTGTTGTAATCTCACACGGTTTTACGGAAAATGCAGAGAAATATAAAGAGATCGTGTATTATTTTATCAAAGAGCATTTTCATGTTTATCTGCCGGAACACTGCGGCCACGGAAAGAGCTACCGTCTGGTGGAGGATCCGTCGCTTGTTTATGTCGATTCCTACCATCGTTATGTAGAAGATCTGCTCTTTGTTGCACGAAAAGCAAAAGCAGAGGCATGCGGTCTTCCGCTCGTTCTCTATTCTCACTCGATGGGCGGAGGAATCGCAGCAGCAGCGGCCGCCAAAGCGCCGCATCTGTTCCGGAAAGTGGTCTTGAGTTCGCCGATGATCCGTCCGCTGACCGGAAAAGTGCCGTTCGCCGATGCAAAACGGATCGCAGCTTTTGCCTGTGCCACAGAACGAGGCACACAGTATGTGGTAGGACAGAAACCATACCAGGGAATCGAAAGCTTTAAACAAAGTTCGTCCCTCTCCCGTCCGCGCTTTCTCTATTACCAGCAGAAGCGGGAAAAAGAGCCGCTGTATCACCTAAATGCCGCTTCTTACGGATGGCTCCATGCCGCCGCACATCTGTACCGCGATCTGATGCGGAGCGGATGGAAACGGATCGAGGCTCCTGTCCTTTTATTTCAGGCGGAGAACGATCATCTTGTGTCCAACCGTGCCCAGGAGCGGATGATCCGGAAAATGGCAGAACGCCGTCCCGGCATGGCAAAAATGGTAAAAGTACCGGGCGCAAAGCATGAATTGTTTGGAACCAGAGGGCGCATGCTCCAGACGTACTGGAATATGGTATTTGCTTTTTTGGAAAAAGATCTGTAACAAAAGAGAAGGGATGACAAAATGACACAGACAGAAATCGAAGAATATATTACCCAGTTTCCTATCTATCAGTATGCATTTGTAAAACCGGAGGACATCGAATTCAATGACCGGGTCCGCCAGATCTGCAAAAAGGAGTGCTCCCGCTACGGAGCCTCCTGGTCCTGCCCGCCGGCGGTCGGCACTGTTGAAGTCTGTAAGGAGCGTTGCATGAACTACGATCACGTTCTGTTCTTCTCCAGCATCGCAGAAGTGGACAACATCATGGATATGGATGAGACATTAAAAACAAAATCGGAGCACGAAAAAATCACACGCGAAATCGAGCAGCATTTAAAAGACAAAACCCTGCTCACCTTCGCCCTTTCCTCCGATTCCTGCCAGCTCTGCGATAAATGTACCTACCCGAGAGGCGGCTGCCGCCATCTTGAACTGATGCATCCATGCATCGAGAGCCACGGCATCGTTGTTGCAAACCTGATTGAAAAAAACATGATGGATTATTACCTCGGCGAGCATATGGTCATATGGTTCAGCATGATTTTCTATAAAGAATCGTAATCTGTGATGTAATTTTCCATTCTTTCAAACGTATTTATAATAGAGGATTTCGCTGTAAGAAATTCAGAAAATACATAAGAGGGGGAATGAAATATGCTGAGAAAGGCAGGAAATTTTCTCAGGTATCTGTTCGGTATTCTGATGATGCTGGCGGGAGCCGGTTACTGGAAAGAGGAGAAGGCATATGCATTGTCACTGCTGCTGCTTGGAATCTTTTTGCTTCCGGTTACCTGGAATACGATAAAGAAACGGTTTCATGTGGCGAAAGCACTTCCTGTGCTGCTTCCTGTGTTGCTGCTGGTTTCCGCCTGTGCGCTGACACCTGTGACGTACAGCAGTAAGGAAACACAGAAGGCATCTGCAGAGTCTGTTTCCGTCAGCGTTACGGCAGCGCCGACGAAAAAAGAGACGCCGACCCCGACTGAAACATCAACACCAACGCCGACAGCAACACCGACCGAAACACCAACGCCGACCGCTACCCCGACTCCGACTGCTACCCCAACTCCAACGGCTGACCCGACCGAGACGCCGACACCTGAGCCAACCATAGAAGCTGCGGCGGAAGAAACCGTTGAAACGCAGGCAGTGGAAGAATCACAGCCGGCAGTGACTGCCGAAGAACCGCAGGTAACGGAAGCACCGCAGGAATCGGATCCGTATGGCGGACAGCTCGTGTGGATTTCAGAGACCGGATCGAAGTACCATAACAAAAATAACTGCGGCAGAATGAATCCGGATCGGGCATATCAGATGACGAGAGAAAATGCAGAAGCCCAGGGGTATGAACCCTGCAAAAAATGTTTTTAAAAAAGAGAAATGAAACCCCGCAGCCTGATCGGGCAGGAAACCCCAGCGGCTGCGGGGTATTTTTGTGCTTTTTTCTGCATAAAATAGCGATAGAACAAAAAGCAGACCCGCAAAGCGGAGGAGGTTTTGGATGCGAAAAAAGAAAAAGCAGAAAAAATCACTCCATCCGCCGGGAGGGGAGCTGCTTTCGGCGATGCAGGTTCCGTCAGATCTTGCTTTTGGTGAGCCGGTTGTGACGTTTTACGGCGGGAGAGAAGTGCAGATTGAAAATTACCGCAGGATTCTGGAATATAATGCGTGCCGCCTCTGCGTGCTTACACAATACGGCAGGCTGCTCCTTGTGGGAGAGGGAATCCGGATTGTTTCGTATTCCGGGGAGGAGATGCGGGTGGAAGGGAGAATCGATCAGGTGACGTTTCAATAAGTGTAATGATTCCAATCATTCCAATGCTGAAAAGGGGGTGTGCGTTTGCAGAGGGGAAAGGCTTTCTGGAAAGGCAGTGTGCGGATTCGTGTAACGGGCCGTGAACCGGAGCGTTTTTTCAATCTGTGCGGGCACCATAACATCACACTGTGGGACGTGACAGAACACCAGGCTGTTTTGAGATGAGCCTTCTGCCGGAAGATTTTTTCCGCCTCCTGCCGATCCGCCGCAAGAGCGGTGTGCGCATCCGAATACAGAAAAAACAGGGACTGCCTTTCTTTTACCGGCGAAGTTTAAAAAGAAAGGCATTTTTTATTGGTATTTTTCTCTGCCTGGCGGGACTTTACACGCTGTCGCAGTTCATCTGGAATATTCATGTGGAAGGAAATTACGCGAACAGTACGCAGACGATCTTAAACAGCCTTGACGCGGCCGGGATTCATCATGGAAGCTGGAAAAAACGTGTGGACTGCAGCCAGACCGCATCGTATCTGCGGGAGCAGTTTCCGAATCTGACCTGGGTGTCCGCAAAAATAGAAGGGACGCAGCTTGTCCTTGCGGTAAAAGAAAACGTAGACGGCTATGTGATCGAAGAAAAAGCAGATGATCCGCAGAATCTTGTGGCGAAAAAAGAAGGGACGGTCGTGCGTATTATCACACGGAACGGCATTCCGCAGGTGCTCCCCGGTGATACATGTCAAGCGGGAGACATTCTTGTAAAGGGCGAGATTCCGCTTGTGAATGACAGTGGGGAAACGTATGATTATTCTTATGTTCACGCAGACGCGGATATTGACCTTGAGACGACGTGGTACTATTATGATACCTTTCCGCTTTCCCATACGGTACGGACATATCAGAAAGCAGAGAAAAAAACGCCGGTATTCCAGATTTCTGCTTACCGATTTTTCCTTGGAAATCTGCTGCCGGAGAATTTTGTGGAGAGTTTGCGGAGCATGACCGGAACGGCGGATCAGAAAACAGAGAAAAGGGAAAATGGAGCAGACGAGGAAGTGTCCCTTCAGCAGCTTTATCTGACAGAAAACTTTGCCCTTCCGTTTTATTTCGGCTACCGTCAGAAATTTCCTTTTGAAGTTCAGAAAGAAACTTACTCAGAACACGAGGCAAAAGAAAAAGCCTCGCAGAATTATCAGAAATTCCACAGAAATTTATCAGAAAAAGGACTTCAAATATCGGAGAATCATGTTACAATAGAACTTAACGATACGTCATGTATCACAAAAGGGACACTTCGTGTGATAGAACGGGCCGTAGAAGCACAGCCCTGCGAAATGCAGAAGGTGTCGGATGGAAAGGAATCAATGGTAGATGAACAGCAATAACAACATGATAGAACTGCAGATGGAACTGCCCATCGAACATGAAAAGAAAGTATTCGGCCAGTTTGATGAACACATCAAAATCCTGGAGAGATCCCTGGCGGTTACGCTGATCTCCCGGGACGGCGTTTTAAAAATTGTAGGCCCGGCATCGAATGCAGCGCGCGCAAAGGAATGTCTGACACAGCTTCTGGAGCTTTCACGCCGCGGAAACGATATCACGACACAGAACGTCAATTATGCAATCTCACTTGTTATGGAGGACAGCGGAAGCAGCCTTGCGGAAATCGACAGCGACTGCATCTGCCACACCGTTGCAGGCCGTCCGGTCAAACCGAAAACACTCGGTCAGAAAGCGTACGTGGATGCGATCCGGGAAAAGATGATCGTCTTCGGCGTCGGCCCTGCCGGAACCGGAAAAACATACCTTGCAATGGCGATGGCGATCACCGCGTTCCGAAACGATGAAGTAGGACGTATTATCCTGACGCGTCCGGCGATTGAGGCGGGTGAAAAACTCGGTTTCCTGCCTGGCGACCTGCAGAGTAAAATTGACCCGTATCTGCGGCCGCTCTACGACGCGCTGTATCAGATCATGGGAGCAGAGAGCTTCCAGAAAAACATGGAAAAAGGCCTGATTGAGGTTGCACCGCTCGCGTACATGCGAGGCCGTACGCTCGACAATGCGTTTATTATCCTTGATGAGGCACAGAATACGACACCGGCGCAGATGAAGATGTTCCTGACCCGTATCGGTTTCGGTTCCAAAGTCATTGTAACCGGAGATGCCTCTCAGAAGGACCTTCCTTCCGGTACACGCTCCGGCCTTGATGTGGCAATGCAGGTACTGAAAAAAGTAGACGGAATTTCCTTCTGCGAGCTGACGAGCAAGGACGTTGTCCGTCATCCGCTGGTGCAGAAGATTGTACAGGCTTACGATGAATATGAAAAGAAAGCAAAGCCGGAAAATCACAGCGGCAGAGCAAAAAGTACGACGAGAAAACGGAGGGAAAATAAATGACACTGACGTTTGAAAATGAACAGGATTTTGACCTTGGATTTGATCCGGAAGAGGTTGCAGCAGCGGTAATCAATGGTGTGCTGGATCAGGAAGCGTGCCCGTATGAGGCAGAAGTAGAACTGATTCTGACCGATCCGGAAAATATCCGCACCATGAACCGGGAACACAGAAACATTGACCGGGAGACAGACGTGCTTTCTTTCCCGATGGTAGATTATCCTTCTCCGGCTTCGTTCGATTTTCTGGAGACGGAAGAGGGAGATGACTGTTTTAACCCGGACAGCGGTGAGCTGATGCTGGGTGATATCGTAATTTCTGTTGCGCGCGCAAGAGCGCAGGCGGAGGAATACGGTCATTCTTTAAGACGCGAATTTGCTTTTCTTGTTGCACACAGTATGCTGCATCTTCTGGGTTATGATCATATGACACCGGAGGAAGCAGCCGTGATGGAGGCAAAGCAGGAAGAGGTGCTGCAGCGTCTCGGTATCACAAGAGACTGATTGAAAGCAGAAAAGGAGGGGTCTTTATCAAAAAGAGAGGGTTTTACACATTGGGGATTGCTCTGCTGGGAAGCATGATGCTGTTCGGATGCCGGAAAATTGGGGAAACGGCACCGGAAACTGCATCGGCAGGAACTTCTTATGTCTCAGAAGAGACAGCAGGGGAAAGCAAGACAGAAACGAAAGCTACGGAACCACCGGTCCCGACCGAAGATCCGGCACCGGAGCCGCTGGTTCCGGAAGCGATTGAGCCGACACCCGCGGAGGATGCGCTGCCGGAAGGTATGGTGAAAAGTTATCTGACAGGAGAACCTGTCGCCGAAGTACAGGGAAGAAGGCGCCCAGTGGCGGTTATGCTGAGCAATATCATCAGCGCCTGCCCGCAGAGCGGTATCAGCCGTGCGGGAGTGATCTATGAAGCGCCGGTCGAAGGCGGCATTACGCGCCTGATGGGGCTGTTTGAAAACTATGATGATCTCGAAAAGATCGGATCGGTGCGGAGCTGCCGTGAATATTATGTGTATCTGGCGGCTGGTTTTGATGCCCTGTATTATCATTACGGACAGGCGGCGTATGCGATTCCGCTTCTGGAGTCCGATCATATTGACAATGTGAACGGCATGGAATATTCGGAACAGGTGTATTACCGGACGTCGGACCGTCCGTCGCCGCATAATGCATATCTTGACGCAGCAGGTATTGCGGCGGGAATCGATCTCTGCGGCTACCGGACATCCTATAAGGAGGGCTATGACGGATTTTTCCAGTTTGCATCCCAGGCAGAACCGGAAACGCTGGAACAGGGACGAAATGCGGCTTATGTGGCACCGGGCGGATATTTCCACAACAATCCGTGGTTTTCCTACGATGAGGCGAGCGGCACATATCTGCGTTATCAGTCGGGGAACCGCAGATCGATGAGATGACACAGGAACAGCTTGCGGTGAAGAACATTATCGTGCAGTACTGTTCCTGGAAAAAGTATGATGACAATGCGGAATATCTCGATATCGATGTGGTAAACGGCGGAACGGGAACGTATATCACAAACGGAAAGGCCATTGACGTGACATGGAGCAAGGATGATCCGTGGGGCGTCACAAAGTATCGGGACAGCAATGGAGAGGAGATTAAACTGAATCTTGGAAAAACATGGGTTCTGATTGTTTTGGATAATTATGCAGATGAGACTGAAATCCGGTGATAAAGCTGGATTTCAGGATTTTTCTCAGATCGGCTGGACAGATCCTGTGTTTTGCGGTAAGATAAAAAGAAAATCCGGTCATTTAACCGAATCAAGCAAGTCCCTCGCTTCTAAAGCGGTGGGATGAATTGTTAAAAGAAACATAACGGCAGTGGCAGGCGGAGAGAAATCGGTATCCTCCACTGACATGAGGCGAGTCACAGTCGAACTATTTTCGACATGTCAGACTCTGTGAAAATACCGACTGTGAGTTGAAACAAAGGAGAAAAATACAGAAAATGGAAATTAATATACAGAGAATCAACGAACTTGCCCGCAAGGCGAAAGCAGAAGGCTGACACCGGCGGAGAAAGAGGAGCAGCAGAAGCTTCGGAGAGAATATATTGCAGCCGTAAAAATGAACCTCCGTACCCAGCTCGACAATATTGATGTGCAGGAGAAAGACGGAACGATTGTAAATCTGGGGGAGCGCTATGGAAGCAAAAGGAAACATTAGAAAAGAAGTTTTTGCCCGAAGAAGAGCAGCCACACAGGAAGAAATTCAGGAAAAGAGCCGTATGATTTATGAAAAAATCACGGCTCTGCCGGAGTTTCTGGATGCGGACTGCTTTTTTGCGTATATGGACTTCAAAAAAGAAGTCATGACACGGGATCTGATCGAGAAGGCCCTGCAAATGGAAAAGACGGTCGCTGTGCCGCGCGTGGAAGGCGATGATATGGTTTATTATGAGATCAAAGATTTCTCCACGCTGCAATCCGGCTATTTTGGCATTATGGAGCCGGACGGCGGAAAGGTCTGCACGCGGGAAGAGGGCTTTCTGCTGGTACCCGGTGTGGCCTTTGATCCGGCGCGCCACAGAGTCGGATATGGAAAAGGATTTTATGACCGCTTTCTTGCCGTACATCCAGGGTTTACAACGGTTGCAGCGGCGTTTGAGTTTCAGCTGTTTGATGCGGTGCCGTTCGAGGAGACGGACATTCTGCCGCAGATGCTGGTGACAGAGCAGAAGATTTACCGTTAAGCCAATTACGATAAGACAACACGAGGAGGAGACGAGTATGATGAAGCTGGAAGAAATCGGAACGAGAGCCCGCCAGGCGGAGCCTGTGCTTCGAATCATGGAGACGGAGAAGAAAAACCGTGTGCTGAAAAAAGCAGCGGAAAACCTTGTGGCAGACGCCGAAACGATTATCGCAGCCAATGCGCTGGATATGGAGCATGGAAAAGAAAAAGGCATGTCCCAGGGCCTTCTGGACCGGCTCTTTCTGGATAAAAGCCGGATTGAAGCAATGGCAGAAGGCATGTGTCAGGTATCCGAGCTGGATGACCCGATCGGGGAAGTGCTGGGAATGAAAAAGCGCCCGAACGGTCTTCTGATCGGACAGAAACGCGTTCCGCTCGGTGTTGTCGGCATCATCTACGAGGCACGCCCAAATGTGACGGCGGATGCATTTGCACTCTGCTTTAAGACGGGAAATGTCGTGATTTTAAAAGGCGGAAGCGATGCAATCCACTCGAATACGGCGATTGTTGCCTCTCTTCGGAAAACACTGAAAGAGGAGCAGGTGCCGGAAGACGCCCTGCTTCTGATCGAAGATACCTCCCGCGAGACGACGGCGCAGTTTATGAAGATGAACCGCTATGTCGATGTCCTGATCCCACGCGGCGGTGCCGGACTGATCCGCACTGTCGTGGAAAACAGCACGATTCCTGTCATTGAGACGGGAACCGGAAACTGTCATATCTACGTGGATGAGACAGCCGATCTTTCCATGGCAGTGGATATTATTCTGAACGCAAAAACACAGCGCGTCGGCGTATGTAATGCGTGTGAATCGATTGTGGTACACGAAAATGTACGTGAAAAACTGCTCCCGGTTCTGGAGGAACGATTAAAAGAAAAACATGTGGAAATGCGCGCAGACGAAAAGGCAAGAGAATACATGCCGGAAGCAGAAGAAGCGACAGAAGAGGACTGGGGAAAAGAGTATCTCGACTACATCGTGTCCATCAAAACCGTCTCTTCCATCGACGAAGCGATTGCACACATCAACCACTACAACACAAAACACTCCGAAGCAATCATCACCAACAACTACACCCACGCCCAGAAATTCCTGGACGAAATCGATGCAGCTGTAGTCTACGTCAACGCCTCCACCCGCTTCACCGACGGCTTCGAATTCGGCTACGGCGCCGAAATCGGAATCAGCACCCAAAAACTCCACGCCAGAGGCCCGATGGGACTGCTGGCGCTGACCTCGATTAAATTTGTGGTATATGGGAATGGACAGGTACGGTCATAGAAAGGAGACAAAAACATAATGACAGCAATGAGAGAAGAAGCATTTGAATTATTGGAACAAATGCCAGAAGATAAACTAGTGTTTATTATTCAGATTATGCAGGGTGTAAACAGTCTTTATAATAGCGGTGCTGTTGAATCGAAAAAAGATGCTTTTTTACGAATGGAGCAAATAAGAAAAAAAGGAAATGTTCAGGATGACGATGCTGAATTGGCATCTTATAGAGAGGAAAAATAAATGCGTGCATTGCCGCACACTCTGTTTCTAATATGTTTTTTATTTTAAGAAAGGCATATGACGTAAAAGAAAGAAGAGAACTTCTCCTTAGCTTATTTGAAATTTTTGATGTAGAAGGAATTGATTCAGAAAAACTAATGAAAAGCCTGAAAAATGAAACATTTTCAGATTTTGAAGACTGTTTGCAGATGGAATGTGCCGAATCATTTTGCGCACAATATATTGTTACAAGAAATACAGCAGATTATGTGACTTCAAAAATACCTGCGGTTACTCCAACGGAATATTTGGAAATGGAACGGTAGCAGCTGCTTTTACGATGGGAAAAGGCATTGTGCTGATGGGAAAACTGCTGGATAAAAAGTTTGCGTTTGTCTCCGTTTTATCACCGGAAAGACCGTAAAATGCAGGGCTGATATTTGATCGTAAAAAATTAGAAAAAAATGTAAAATCCTCTTGAAACCAAGGGGATTTTACTATATAATGAGCAGGACAAAAACAACTGCAGAGTAAGTTCATATGCGTAAAGTGCTCCCGGGATAGAGAGTAGCCAGGGAGACGAAAAGAGAAAATCTTGCGGTATATGAATTGCATCTCGCTGCAACAGAAGATAGAGACAAGAGATTATCTCCTATTGTAGTCAGATATCTGTAAAGGAGGTAATTTTTTTATGCAGAAAAATGCAAATGAAACAGCAAAAGAAACAAAAAACATGTTTTTGCAGTCAGCAAAAGAGCTGAAAGCAGTCACAACCCTCGCAGCCTGTGCCATGTTCGCAGCGCTGGCGATGATTCTGAACCAGGTAGCATCGATTGATATCGGACCTTATGTCCGCATCGGATTTTCCGGAATCCCGAACCGCCTTGTCGATTACCTGTTCGGACCAGTGACAGGATGTCTTTTCTCCGGCATTCTTGATGTCGTAAAATACTTCCTGAAACCGAGCGGCCCGTTCTTCTTCGGATTCACCTTTAATGCGATGCTGGCATCTTTTATGTATGGATGCTTCTACTATCGCAAAAAACTGACCATCAAACGTGTGCTTGCAGCCAAGTTCATCGTTATGCTGACTGTCAACGTACTGCTGAACACCTTGTGGATCAGCATGCTGTATGGAAAAGGAATCATGGTGCTTCTTCCGGCACGTGCCTTAAAGAACCTGATTATGTGGCCGATCGATTCCATCATTTTCTACAGCCTGACGAAGTTGATCGAGCAGACCGGCGTCTTCCGCATGTTTCATGCAAGAACCGCTGCACAGGCACAGAGATAAAGAAAAATTCAGACACCATCAAAACGATACATTTACCAATCTGCAGAAAAGGTACTGTCCGCCAGAACAAAAAGGAAGCGGATGGGTTTTGTCGGAAAAGAAAAGCGAAAAAGAACTGCGGCAGGAACTTCCCCAAAAGGAAGCCTGCCGCAGTTCTTTTTGTATGAAAATCCCATCAGGCGGACAGCGATTTTACTGATATCCGTGATCTGACCAGTCATGGTTTTTGATCCGCTCGTAATCCTCCTCTGTAATCGGAAGAATTGTTCCATGCTTGTAGCCGTATGGGAACGAGAAGGAAGCATCAGAACGAACAAATTTTCCGGAAGCAAGGCTGTCTGCAACAAACGGCACATATCCCTGGCCGGCACCCGGAACGCCGTAGTAGTCAAGGAACAGACACCATCTGCTGTCATCAAGCTGTACTGCGGTCGGAGCCTCATAGAGACCGCTCTCTACATCTTTCATGCTCTCATCGAAGCTTTCCATCCGCACATACGGGCCGGCCGCATGGTCGGAGCGGAGCAGAATAATTTTCGCCGGATTGCTTTCACTCTTTACGAAAAGATAATAAACCCCATTCTCTTCATAGATCGCCGAATCAATCACGCCGCTGTCCTCTTTTTCGTACAGAACCTGCGGAGCTGAAAAATGAACAAAATTCTTCGTTGTGCTGTAATAGATTTTTTGGGACCGTAATCGTTTGCTGCATGGGAAGAAGACCAGTGCAGAACGTACTCACCGTTTTCTTTATCGTAAATCAGATCCGGTGCCCAGAGGCAGCCGAAGTCATCATCACCGATTTTTACAAGACGCTGGTCGCTCCAGTTTACGAGATCCTCTGATTCCCAGACGGAGAAATACTTGCTGCCGTTTCTGCCGATCTCATCCCAGGAATTGTGATACTGATTCCGCATACCGTAAGAAAGACTCAGGTCAGTGGCGAAAATATAATATTTCCCGGTTTCTATGCTGTGAGTGATAGTAAAGTCGCGTACACCCTTATCTCCATAATACGCCCAGAGAACAGGAGCGCCGTCGTTGACGGCTTCCCAGTGGAAACCATCGCGCTGATGCCGAAATAAACCTGTTCGCCGTCCGGTGTTGTTTTTTCCCGAAAATGAACAAATAAATATGCCTGTGCCATAAAATAAAACTCCTTTATGCATATGTTTGGATGAAAAATTCAGATGTTCTGTTTTTCAGGCCATACCTTATACGGTTCCATTATTTTGTAAGACGGATCACATTCCAGCTGTGTTTTCCAAGAACGGTGTGCATTTTTCCATTCTCCAGTTTGGTAGCATCGGAATGGGTCGGAGCAACGTGGTTCGGATCTGCTTCGGTGTTGACCGCTTTCATATCGTCGTTTGTCAGCACGATGTGCTCAGCCAGACGGCATCCTTCGAACTGACGCAGATCGCAGGAAACCTCCATATCCTCATCCAGGCTCTTGTTGACTGCAAAAATGGTCAGTGCATCGTTTTCCTCATCCCAGATGCAGACAGAATCGAGATACGGAGCTTCGCCGTACGTTTTGCTCTCGTAAACCGGTGTCAGAACCTGTGTATTTAAGACGGTTCCGCGGCCGTATACGCTTGCATGCATGTATGGATAGAAGATCGTCTGACGCCATGCACCGGTATCGGATGTCATGATCGGAGCGATAACGTTAACAAGCTGTGCGAGGCAGGCAATCTTGACACGGTCTGCGTGGCGCAGGAGTGTGATCAGCATGCTTCCGACGAGAAGTGCATCCTCAAAGTTGTAAACATCCTCAAGCTGATGCGGTGCGCGTACCCATTTCTCCAGCTTCTGATCCTGCTCATTGCTGTGATACCATACGTTCCACTCATCGAAGGAAAGGTTAATCTGCTTTTTGCCGTGTTTTTTCGCTTTGACTGCATCACAGATCGCAACTACACCGGAGATGAAATCATCCATGCCCTTGGAGCTTGCCAGGAAATCGACAGTATCATTTGCATAATTTCCGTAGTACTGGTGTAAAGAAAGGTAATCCACCTCATCATAGCATTCGTCCAGAACCGTATATTCCCAGGAACCGAAGGTTGGCATCGTAAGATTGGAGCTTCCGCAGGCAACAGTTTCAATCGTCGGATCCATGAATTTCATCAGACGGGAAGTCTCTGCTGCAATACGTCCGTACTCAGAAGCGGTCTTATGTCCCATCTGCCACGGTCCGTCCATCTCGTTGCCGAGGCACCAGAGTTTGATGTTGTGTGGATCTTTGTAACCGTGGGATTTTCTCAGATCACTGTAGTAGGTGCCGCCCTTGAAGTTGCAGTACTCCAGCACATTTTTGGCATCCTCCGGTCCGCGGGTTCCGAGGTTAACGGCCATCATAATATCACTGCCGGCTTTTTTCGACCAGTCCGCAAACTCATTCAGACCGAATTCGTTTGTCTCAATCACGCCCCAGGCAAGATCCGGTTTTGCAGGCCGTTTGTCTTTCGGACCTACGCTGTCTTCCCAGTGATAGCCCGAGACAAAGTTTCCGCCCGGGTAACGGACGATCGGTACCTGAAGCTCTTTGACAAGATCCAGGGTATCTTTTCGGAAGCCCTGCTCGTCGGAGAGAGCACTTCCTTCCTGATAGATGCCTTCGTAAACGGCGCGTCCCAGGTGCTCGATAAAGGAACCGAAGATTCGTTTGTCAACTTTTCCGGTGAGAAAATATTTGTCAATGATAATCTCTGCTTTTTTCATACTTAAAAATCCTCCTGTTAAAAGAAATGTTCGTTTTCAGACACGATCCAGAAAAACAAAGGATCACCGGCGTGTCTATGATTTTATTCCACCGTTTCGCTTTCGCTTTGGATAGTTTCAATTTTAGCAGGAAGATAGAAAAAAACCAGAGATTTTTGTCCGGCAAATTTGACTTTTTTTTCCGGTTTTGCGGTAAAATAGGGAGAAGAAAAGAAAAGGGGAAACGAGAAGAATGGAATTTTCAGTTCATATTTGTGAATATAATAGATCCAACGCCGATTATGAGACGATATATCGGCCGGAGGCAGCGGGGACTATCTGTTTCTGTTGTTTAAAACGCCGATGAAGGTGTATGACAGAACTGCGTTTTTCATTGCACAGGAAAATGCCTGCCTTTTTTACACGCCGGATCACGAGCAGCATTATCAGGCTGTTCAGAAGTTTCGCAACAGCTATGTCCATTTCTGGTGCGGTGAGAATCTGGGTGAAACGTATGGAATTCCGCAGAATACTGTTTTTTATCCGCAGAACACGGAAGCAATTGATGAGCTGATTCGCCTTTTGCAGAGGGAATACATTGTGAAAGATCCATACGCAGTGGAATATGAGGAAGCACTGGTTCGTCAGATGATGATTACGGCATCGCGCGGTATGCGGCTGTACAAGAAAGCGGCAGAGGAGCCGGCCGGACTGTATCAGGAATTCCAGGAGCTGCGCCTTAAGATGTTGAGCCATTATGAGAAAGACTGGACGACAGAAAAGCTTTGCCAGATGGCCAATATGGAAAAAAGCCAGTTTTATTCTTATTATAAACAGTTTTTCAGCAGCACCCCGCACAGCGATCTGATTGAAGTACGGCTCGACAAGGCGAAAAATCTTTTGACAAATCAGGCACTTTCCATCGGACAGACCGCGGAAATCTGCGGTTTTTCCAATCTGTCTCATTTCAGCCGCTATTTCAAACGCCACTGCGGATGTTCTCCGCGGGAATGGCAGCAGCAAGGCGGAAAAAGCATAAAATATAAAGTGAAGTTGCAGGAAGATGAGAAATGCTATAGCTTTTCCCAATAGCTTATGCTAAAATATTCAGAAGATGTTGGAGTCAAAAGGTACTTTGGGCATGATATCTTCAGAAAAAGTAAGAAAAAGGGAGAGCAGTATGAAAAAGAGAGAGTCATTTAACAGTCGGTGGGGATTTATCCTGGCCTGCATCGGTTCTGCAGTTGGAATGGGCAACATCTGGATGTTCCTACCCGGGTTTCCTTGTACGGAGGAGGTTCCTTTCTGATTCCGTATTTCCTGTTCGTTGCACTGATCGGCTTTACCGGTGTGAGCGGGGAGATGAGTTTTGGCCGTGCCACAAGATCCGGTCCGGTTGATGCGTTCGGTTTTGCATGTGAAACGAAAGGAAAACGAAAAGCCGGAGAGGCGCTTGGTCTGATTCCGGTGCTGGGTTCCCTGGCAATGGCGATCGGTTATACGGTTGTCATGGGGTGGATTTTCAGGTACATGATCGGAACCTTTACCGGAAAGACACTGTCAGCTGTGAGCGTAGAGGATTTTGCCGGAGCGTTTGAATCCATGGCATCTGCGTTTGGAAACAATTTCTGGCAGATCGTAGCTCTTGTGGTTGCGATGGTCATTCTGGCATTTGGTGTTGGTAAGGGAATTGAGAAGGTCAATAAGGTGCTGATGCCTGTTTTCTTTCTCCTGTTTGTTGCACTTGGTATCTATGTTGCCTTTCAGCCCGGTGCAGCGGATGGATACCGTTATATTTTCCGTGTGGAACCAAAAGCACTTGCAGATCCGAAGACCTGGATTTTTGCACTTGGTCAGGCATTCTTTTCCCTGTCTGTAGCCGGAAACGGAACACTGATCTATGGTTCCTATTTGTCAGATGGAGAAAATATTCCGGCCGCCGCCGGAAGAGTAGCATTTTTTGATACGCTCGCTGCTATGCTTGCTGCGCTGGTTATTATCCCGGCGATGGCAACTACGGGAGCACAGTTAAATACAGGAGGACCTGGACTTCTGTTCATTTTCCTTCCGAATTTGATAAAGTCTATGCCGGGTGGCGCGCTGATCGCAATCGTTTTCTTTGTCGCTGTCTTTTTTGCCGGCCTTACCTCTCTGATTAACCTGTACGAAGCACCGATTGCAACGGTACAGGAAAAATTTCATCTCGGAAGAGTAGCAGCCTGCGGTGTGATCGGGGTTATCGGTGTGGTCGTATCTCTTCTGATCCAGGGCATTGTATCCCAGTGGATGGATGTTCTGTCGATCTACATTTGCCCGCTCGGCGCGGCCTTGCCGGAGTCATGTTCTTCTGGATCTGCGGAAAGAAGTATGTGCAGTCCCAGGTAGACAAGGGAAGAAGCAGCAAATTCACGGATCTGTATTATCCGATCTGCAAATATATCTACGTGCCGATCTGTGTGCTGGTTCTGATTCTCGGAATCGTGCTTGGCGGAATCGGCTGAAACGATGTTGATAGAAAACGCGCCTGTCGTGCGGAAAAAAAATCCGGCGGCAGGTGCGTTTTTTGATAAAATTTTTCAAATATATAAATCCGATTGAAATACTCGGAAAAAAGGTCTACAATCGGAGGCGAAAATCCATTATCTGGAATGTACCAGTGAGGGCGAGCTGACCGATGAGGAGCTCCAAAAGGGCATTAATGAGAGAACACGTCTTGTGGCTGTTGCGCAGGTATCGAATGTGCTCGGCTGCGTGAATCCGATCCAGAAAATCACGGAGATGGCGCACCGCGTGGGAGCCGTTTTCGCACCGGTTCCGCAGAAATTTGAGGCGGGAACGGTAAATGCAGCCGGTGCGGTGGGGCTGGCCGCAGCGATCCGGTATCTGCAGGAAAAAGGATTTGATTATATCCAGAAAAAAGAGCTGGAACTGACGCAACGTGATATGGAAGGACTCGGCGCGCTGCCGTACGTTCATATCCTCGGTTCCAAAGATCCGGCCAACCACACGGGCATCGTTTCGTTTACGATATGATGTTTTATAATACACCGGAAGAGATTGATGCACTGATCGAAAGTGTATCCACAATCAGAAGGAGAATGTGCTATGGAGAGTAGAGGATTTTATAACGAAATTTTGACGGAGCACAATCTGCGTCCGGAATTGAAAAACTTTTTGCATTTCTGAGAAAAAGTATCACTTTACCCACTTGCAATTTTCAAAAAATTAGTTATAATGAATTACAGTTAGTAAAGACTAACCAAAGTGAATCAATCATTGTTATCTCCCGTCTGCGGATCTTGGACACTTCGCAGGCGGGAAACTCCAGAAACAAACGAGAAAGGAGCACACGAAAAGTGAAGAGCCTGAAAATTGAGGAAGTAAAAGGAAGAGAAATTCTGGATTCCAGAGGAAACCCAACCGTAGAAGCTGAGGTTGTTCTTGCAGGGGGCGTTGTAGGGCGCGGCATGGCACCAAGCGGCGCATCTACCGGTGAGTTTGAGGCACTGGAATTACGAGATGGAGATAAAGCAAGATACCTTGGAAAAGGTGTGCAGAAAGCAGTAGAAAACATCAACACCGTCATCAACGATACCTTAAAAGGTATGGATGCATCCGATACCTACGCTGTAGACAAAGCCATGATCGATGCAGACGGAACAAAAGATAAATCCCGCCTGGGTGCAAACGCCATTCTGGCTGTATCCATTGCCTGCGCAAGAGCAGCAGCAAACGCACTTGAGATTCCGCTGTACCGCTTCTTCGGCGGCGTTTCCGGAAATCGTCTGCCGGTTCCGATGATGAACATCATCAACGGCGGATGCCACGCACTTTCTTCCGGCCTGGATGTACAGGAGTTCATGATCATGCCGGTTGGAGCATCTTCTTTCAAAGAGTGCTTAAGATGGTGCGCTGAGGTCTTCCATGCACTGGCTGCCATCTTAAAAGAGCGCGGACTGGCAACATCGGTTGGAGATGAAGGCGGTTTTGCACCGGCTCTGAAATCCGATGAAGAAGCCATCGAGACCATTCTTGAGGCAGTGAAAAAAGCAGGCTACGAGCCAGGCAGAGACTTCAAGATCGCGATGGATGCTGCTTCCTCCGAGTGGAAGACAGGAACCAAGGGTGAATACAAACTGCCGAAAGCCGGCACTGTATTTACTTCCAAAGAGCTGATCGCTCACTGGAAAGCACTGGTAGAGAAATATCCGATCATCTCCATCGAGGATGCTCTGGATGAAGAAGACTGGGAAGGCTGGAAAGAGCTGACCGCAGAGCTTGGCGGAAAAGTACAGCTTGTCGGTGACGACCTGTTTGTAACCAATACTGAGCGTCTGGCAAAAGGTATCTCCCTTGGCTGCGGAAATTCCATCCTGATCAAACTGAACCAGATCGGTTCTGTATCTGAGACCCTTGAGGCAATCAAAATGGCTCACAAAGCAGGCTACACCGCAATTTCCTCCCACCGTTCCGGTGAGACCGAGGATACCACCATCGCAGACCTGGCTGTTGCCCTGAACACCTGCCAGATCAAGACCGGTGCACCGAGCCGTACCGAGCGTGTTGCAAAATACAACCAGCTTCTCCGAATCGAAGAAGAACTTGGAACGGCCGCTGTATACCCTGGTGCAAGAGCATTTAATGTGACACAGGACTAAGCAGTAAATAACATAATACCATAAAAAAAGACAAGATCCTTCCTCTTAAAACCAACCATAAATAAGTGTCCCCGGGGCCGTTGAAAAACGTGTTTCCCGGGGATTCTTGCATGCGGGGGAGGGGTATATGAAAAAACACTTGACTTGAAGCGGACTTGAAGTGTTATCCTATCTAGGAAAATGTAAAAATAAGGGGGATATATCGAAATGAGCGAAAGATTATGGAATATTCTTCTGGATTCTTTCTGGAAAATCTTTCTGCCGGGCCTTAAGGTGACGATTCCGCTTACTGTAATCTCGTTTTCCATTGCACTTGTAATTGCGACGGCAATGGCTATGGTACAGTTTGCAAACATCAAAGGCCTTCGTCAGATTGCACGTTTCTATATCTGGATTTTCCGCGGAACCCCGCTTCTGGTCCAGCTTTTCGTTGTGTTTTACGGACTTCCGCGCGCGGTATTCTGATCGATCCGTTTCCGGCGGCAGTTCTCGTCTTTTCCCTGAATGAGGCGCCTACAGTGCCGAGACGATGCGTGCGGCCCTGGAAGCCGTTCCGGCAGGCCAGCTCGAAGCCGGCTACTGTGTCGGCATGTCGTATCTGCAGATCATGCGGAGAATTATCCTTCCGCAGGCGATGCGCACCGCTTTCCCGCCGCTTTCCAACTCTCTGATCGCCATGGTAAAGGATACTTCCCTTGCCGCAAATATCACCGTAACGGAGATGTTTATGGTAACGCAGCGGATTGTAGCGCGCACCCATGAGCCGCTGGCACTGTATATTGAAGTAGGACTGATCTACTGCTGTTCTCCACTGTGCTCACGAAGCTGCAGGGAATCGGAGAGAAGAAACTGAGTACATATCAGAAAAAAGGGGAATAAGCCATGCTGGAAATTAAAGGATTAAAGAAAGCGTTCGGCAGCCTGGAAGTATTAAAAGGTGTAGATTTAAAAGTAAAACAGGGCGATGTTGTTGCAATCCTCGGTCCGAGTGGTTCGGGAAAAACGACGATGCTGCGCTGTGTCAACTTTCTGGAGCATGCGGACGGCGGCAGCCTGATCTTTGACGGGAAAGAATATCCGTTCCACAACATCAGCAAAAAAGATATCGCGGCGATCCGTCAGAAAACCGCATTTGTATTTCAGAACTATAACCTGTTCCTGAACAAAACAGCCCTTCATAACGTAACCGAAGGCCTGATCATCGGCAGAAAAATGCCAAAAACCAGGGCGGAGGAAAAAGCGCGTGCAGCGCTTGAAAAAGTAGGCATGCTGGACCGTGCGGACTACTATCCGCATCAGCTTTCCGGCGGACAGCAGCAGAGGGTGGCAATCGCCCGTGCACTGGCAACCGATCCGGAAATTATCTATTTTGATGAGCCGACCTCAGCACTCGACCCGGAGCTGACCGGCGAGGTGCTTGGTGTTATGCGCCAGCTTGCCAAAGAGGGAATGACAATGCTCGTTGTCACGCATGAGATGGGCTTTGCAAGAAACGTTTCGAACAAAGTTGTCTTTATGGAAAACGGCGTTGTCGTTGAGGAAGGTCCGTCGAAGGAATTTTTCGCAAATCCGCGGGAAGAGCGGACGAGAACATTTTTGCAGAATATTGAACAGCATTACGAGTAAGGTATCCCGCAAAGCGGCAAATCCTGCCCGGAGCACGGAATCCGGACAGTTTGCAATAAAGAAAACAGAAGAAGCAAAGGCAGCTTCTTCCAGAACAAAACAAAAAAGGAGTGGCGAATATTATGAAAAAGAAAATGGCAGCAGTATTTCTGGCAGGTATCCTGACATCATCCTTTTTACTGACCGGATGCGGAAACAGCACGGCAGATAACAGCAGTGCTTCTTCCTCTTCATCAGCATCTTCTGCAAGTGCGTCTGGGGATCTTTTAGAGCAGATCCAGAGCAAGGGTGAGATCGTTGTGGCAATGGAAGGAACCTGGGCACCGTGGACGTATCACGATGAGGACGACAACCTGGTCGGCTATGACGTAGAAGTGGCACAGCAGATCGCAGAGAAACTCGGCGTGAAAGCAACCTTTGTAGAGGGTGAGTGGGACGGCCTTCTTGCAGGAATCGATTCCGGCCGGTACGATATCATGGTAAACGGCGTAGATATCACAGAGGAGCGCGCTGAGAAATACAGCTTTTCCGATCCATACGCATACAACCGCACCGCTGTTATCGTAAACTCTGCTAACGATGAAATCCAGTCCATGGAGGATCTCGACGGAAAGAGCACCGCGAACACCATTTCCAGTACGTATGCAGAAGTTGCCGAGAAATATGGCGCAGCCGTTACCGGTGTTGACGATCTGGAGCAGACTTTCGAGCTTCTCTTAAGCGGCCGTATCGATGCAACTCTGAACGCAGAGGTAACGTATTACGATTATATGAAAGCACACCCGGATGCAGAGATCAAAATTGCATGTCTCGATCCGGAATCCACAAAAGTCGGTATTCCGATGAAAAAAGGCGATGAGACCAAGACGCTGCTTGAGGCAGTCAACAAAGCACTTGGCGAGCTCGCAGAAGAAGGAACACTGACAGAGCTTTCGGAAAAATATTTTGGAACGGATATCTCCAAAGAAGCAGCAGAATAAGATACAAAATAAAGAAGGTTACAGATCATGATTGCAAATTATCATACCCATACATGGCGGTGCCGCCATGCGGACGGAACGGAGCGGGAGTATGTGGAGCGCGCGATTGAGGGCGGCCTTAAAATTCTCGGTTTTTCCGACCATTCGCCTTATCCGTTCCCGGACGGCTACGATTCCGGCATGCGGATGCGGCTCGATCAGGTGGAAGGCTATGTAGACACCGTGCTGGCATTGAAAAAAGAGTATGACAAGGATATTGAAATCCATCTCGGACTCGAAACAGAGTATTTCCCGAGATTCTGGGATCAGCTGATTGATTTTTTGTCGGACTATCCGTTTGAGTACTTTGTGCTTGGCCAGCACAGCCTGGGAAATGAGATCGAAAAGATTCTCTACAGCGGCCATGGAACAACAGACGGAAGCTACCTGAAACAGTATGTGGACCAGTGCCTGGCAGGCATCGATACCGGAAAATACCTGTATCTGGCACACCCGGATCTCTTTTTATTCAACGGCGACGAAGCAGTGTTCGACCGGGAATACCGGAGACTCTGCCGTGAGGTGAAAAAGAGAAACATTCCGCTGGAGATCAATTTCCTTGGTCTGATGGAAGAAAGATGGTTATCCGAACGAGAAGTTCTGGAAGATCGCCGGCGAAGAAGGAAACACCCGCCGTTTTTTTTTTTCGGCGTGAGCCATACGCCGAAG
>ENA-OQEB01000135-OQEB01000135.1-human-gut-metagenome-genome-assembly--contig:-NODE-135-length-29934-cov-2.784078_pt1 | contig 29934 bp, 44 predicted proteins | sample MGYA00242787_ERZ504619 | MGnify/ENA primary metagenome ERZ504619 (study PRJEB26092, sample SAMD00036317) | human gut metagenome | host: Homo sapiens | study: EMG produced TPA metagenomics assembly of... | reverse complement strand
CATTTTTTGTCGCCCGAGCAGAAGGAAAAGGGCATACGCCTTATGAAAATGGCTTCTGCGCTTGCGTTTATGCTTCCGGGTGTACCGAGCATTTACTACGGCGACGAGATTTCAATGCAAGGCTATAAGGACCCGTTCAACAGAGCTTACTTTGAGTGGGATAATACGAAGTGTGAGCTGCACGCCCATTATGTACGTCTCGGAAAATTGAGAAAAGAAAACGAGTGCTTAAAGGACGGAGAGTTTAACCCCGTGTCGGCGGCTCTCGGCTGCGTTGCTTTTGAGCGAAGAGGCAAAAAAGAAAGCCTGCTCATTATAGCAAACAGGAACGAAAACGGTATTACCTATAATTTGCCGCAGAGCTGGCACAACAGCGAACGGCTTTTCAGCGGATATAATTGCGGAGAGTCCGTGTTTATTGACGGTACTTCTGCGGTTATTCTCAAAAAGGCGGAATTATCTTAAAAGCAGGGTTACACCTGCGCCTGTCATAGCAGACAGTAACAGGCAGCCAATTTTCAGCACAACGTTTTTTATCTTTGCACGGCGTGTAACGGGCACTTTGTCGTTCCCCGAAAGAGCTTGCAGGCTTTTTCATTGAGCCGTCTTTCGCTGAGAGTGGAATACTCCGGTTTTACAAAGAACAATGCTTTTTCAAAGTATTTTGTACCCGTTTCGTGGACTTCAAGAACCTGTCTGTTTACACCTTTAATCATGTTGCCGTGTCCTTTTCGATTTGTTGATTTTAGTATGGTATATTTTGGCTGAAATATACGTGAGTTTGCAGCCGAATTTATGTCAATATGGGATTTTATACAAAATTATTTTCACGGAAAATATTACAGATTGTATATTTTTGTTTTGTTCAAAAAATGTTCAAAACACCGTTCAAAATGTTGATAAGTAGACGTAAAAACGGTGTAAAACTCGGTTTTTGCCGCACTTTTCGCCAATTGTTTATAACTTTTCGATATTCACAGGTAAATACTGTAAGTTATCATAGCTTTACTAAATATTACGTTTGGTAGTTATTTTTTGAGTAAGCCGCACAAAACTTTTTGTGCAAATTCACATTGTAGGTTTTTAATATAATTTTCTGCGATTTTTGTGTATTTTTTTGGGAGTGATGATATGGACGCTTTCAGTTTGAGATTAAGACGCCGGAAATGTTTAATTTGGATTTGATGCTCGACTGCGGTCAGGCGTTCCGTTGGGAAAAGGACGAAAACGGAAATATGCGTGGCGTGGTGTCGGGAAAACAATACACGTTAAGGCAGGACGGCGATATTCTGTATTGCAGCTGCACCGAAGCGGATTTCAACAAAACGCTCCGCAGATACCTCGACTTTGACAGAGATTATAAGACAATAACCGATAATTTCGCAACGGATGAAAACCTGAAAATGGCTTGCGAGGAATACGCAGGCATCAGAATTTTGAGGCAGGAGCCGTGGGAGACGCTTTGCTCTTTTATAATTTCGCAAAACAACAACATTCCGAGAATTAAGGGCATAATTTCCCGACTTTGCGAGAGCTTCGGCGAAGGATAGAAGAAAACGCTTATTCTTTTCCGAGTGCGGAGCGATTAAGCACGCTCACGGTCGAGGATTTGTCTCCGCTTCGTGCCGGCTTTCGTGCAAAATACATTCTTGACGCTGCTCAAAGGGTCAGCAAGGGGGAAGTGGATTTTGCAAAGATAGACAGTCAGCCCACGCAGTACGGACGTGAGGAGCTTATTAAAATCAAAGGTGTCGGCAAAAAGGTTGCGGAGTGCACGCTTTTGTACGGCTTCGGAAAGTTAGATGCATTCCCTGTTGACGTTTGGGTCAAGAGAATTACCGAGGAAATGTATCCTAACGGGCTTCCCGAATGTATGAAAAATTACGAGGGAATTGCTCAACAGTACCTTTTTCATTGGCGCAGGAGCTCCGAACGGTTCAAAAACATATAAATTCACAAAATTTTAATAAGTTTTTGCATTATAAAGGTTGAGAATTTTACATTTTGCGGTTATAATGTTAATTGATAAAATGGGTGTAATACAGATTGAAGAAAATGAAAGGAAGTAGAAAGATATGTTGTTTTCACAGGATATCGGAATCGATCTCGGCACAGCCAACACATTGGTATATGTTAAGGGCAAAGGAATTGTAATAAGAGAGCCTTCGGTTGTTGCCGTAAATGTCAGCGCTTATCCGCAGAAGGTTGAGGCTGTCGGCGACAAGGCAAAGCAGATGATAGGCAGAACTCCGGGCTCAATCACAGCGGTAAGACCTCTTAAGGACGGCGTTATCGCAGACTTTGATATAACCTCGGATATGCTTAAGGAATTTATAAAGATGGCGATAAGCTCATCTCCGTTTTCAAGGGCAAGAGTGCTCATTTGTATCCCGTCGGGCGTTACAGAGGTTGAGAGAAAAGCTGTTCATGACGCAGCTCGTTCGGCAGGCGCAAAGCTTGTAAACCTTATCGACGAGCCTATGGCGGCGGCAATCGGCGCAGGTCTTCCTGTTTCGGATGCGGTCGGAAGCATGGTTGTTGACATCGGCGGCGGTACGTCTGAGGTTGCGTTATTTCTTACGGCGATATTGTTACGGCGCAGTCGGCAAGAGTTGCGGGCGATAATTTCGACGAGGCTATTATCGCTTACATCAGAAAGAAGCACAATCTTCTTATCGGCGAAAGAACGGCAGAGGACATTAAGATTAAAATCGGCTCTGCTTATCCCTATGACGGCGAGGGCGCAATGGACGTTAAGGCAGAAACCTGCTTGACGGATTCCCAAGAACATTGAAATCACATCCGAAGAGGTCAGAGAGGCTCTTTCCGATCCGGTAAATCAGATACTTGATACAATCCACTCGACTCTTGAGAAAACTCCTCCCGAGCTTTCGGCGGATATTATCGACAGAGGTATAATGCTTACAGGCGGCGGTGCATTGCTCAGAGGTCTTGATAAGCTTATTTCGATTGAAACAAAAATCCCTGTTCACATTGCTGAAAATCCGCTTGACTGCGTTGTTGACGGAACAGGTATGTGCTTGGAAAATCCCAAGTTTATGGAAAAGGGATATTACGATTGATAATTATTTTCACGGCGGGTGTTATGCCCGCCTTGTTGCACTTTAGTATGAACGGTAGGTGATACAGTTGAAGAATTTTGTCAGAAGCAATACGTTCAGAGCGTTGCTTTTGCTTGTGGTTATACTTCTTGCGGGAATTATCGCAGGTGTATCCTCCGGCAATGCGGCTTCTCCGTTGACTTCCGTTATCAGCACCGTATTTTCTCCGCTGTCTCGCCTTTCGACGGCTATTTCGGAAAAGCTTGATTTTGTAAAAGGCGGATTTGTTTCGTCGGCTTCGTATATGGACAGGGTTGCGGAACTTGAAGAGCAGGTTGCGGATTATCAGAAAAAGCTTGTCGATTACGAAAAAATGAAAAAGCAAATCGAGGCTTATGAAAATTTCCTCGGTGTTAAGGAAAAAAATCCCGATTTCAAATTTACCGCAGGAACGGTTATCGGCAGAAATTCGGCGGATGCCTTCGATTCTTTTGAACTCAACTGCGGAAGCAACGACGGCGTGAGCGTAAATGACCCCGTAATAAGCGGAGAATATCTTATCGGAATTGTCAGCGAGGTTACTCCGACAACCTGTATTGTGCTTTCTGTTTACGATCCGCAGGTCAATGCCGCGGCGTATGAGATAAGAACGGGCGAAATAGGCTATACCGACACGACGGTTAAAATGAGCTTACCGCAACCGTTAAATTTGCAGGACTTACAAAGGATACCGCAATAGCCGAGGGTGGAATTGTCTGCACCTCGGGTGTCGGCGGAATATTCCGAGAGCTTATTATCGGCACGGTCCAGTCTGTGAAACAGGAGGAGGGCGACGTCTCCTATTATGCCGAGGTCGCTCCGCAGATTGATTTGGGCGAGGTTCAGGACGCATTTGTAATTACTGACTTTGAGGGTAAGGGCAATGCGTAATAATACAAAGCTGATAATATTCAGAAGAACGGTTTTTGTTATTTTAATACTGATTACTAACATTTTCAGAACACAAGGGGCTGGTTTCCGGAAATTTTCTCTGCAAGGGCGTTTTTGCTCATACCGCTTATTGTGTGTCTCGGAATGTTTGAGCGTGAGGTGGTCGGTGCGCTGCTCGGAGCTCTTGCAGGAGCGTTGTGGGATAGCGTATTCGGTCTTGCGGACGGATATAACGCATTGTTCCTTATGATAATCGGCGGCGGATGCGGCTTGCTCATAAATATTCTTATGAGAAACCATCTTTTGACGGCGCTGATTCTCTCGGGCTCGGCGACCTTGCTTTATACGGTGTTCTATGTGCTGTTCTTTGTTACGGCGCAGGGTATGGACTCATCCGTCTGGCTGTTTTTGAGATTTTACTTGCCGTCGGCGGTTTACACCGTTTTGTTTACGCCGATATATTATGTGATGGTCAGGTATCTTATGAGGCTTACAAAGACTGCACACGAATTTTGACATATGAAAGGAGAGCTGTAAATGAACGATAAAACCAAAAGCACTAAATTTCGGACTGTTGCGTTTACCGTAGCGGTGCTTTTTGTTTTCTCATTATTTATTGCCGACCTTTTCAGAATACAGATTGCGAACGCCGACGAAGCGACGGTTGAGAGGGTTGCGCTCAAGCAGACCGATACAACCATCAAGGCGGCAAGGGGAGAAATTCTCGACTGCAACGGAAAGCCGCTTGTTACAAACAAGCAAATAACTCCGTTATCTTCAACGGCTCTTATTTCCCGAGAACGGACGAGCAGGAGCAGAGGAACGAGATTATAATTTCGCTCATACACTTGCTTGAAAGCTACGGCACGGAGTGGAACAATGACATTCCGCTTTATTTCGACCAAAACGGAAACGTGCAATTTATGGCTGACAGAGACGCAGATATAAAATATCTAAAGTCCAAAAACGTGCTTTATCTCAACGAGTATGCGACGGCGCAAAACTGCTTTGACGAGCTGAAAACCAAGTTCAAGCTTGAACAGTATTCGGACTCTGACGCATTGAAGTCGCATCTGTTTGCTATTCGCTTAAAAAGAATGCGTTTGCCACCTCCAATCCGTACACCTTTGCGGACAATGTTTCCGTTGAGCTCGCTTCGAAGATTAAGGAGAACAGCGGCTTTTATGCAGGGGTTGAAATTCAGGTAACTACCGAAAGGGAATATCTCAACGGCACACTTGCTCCGCATATAATCGGAACAATAGGACCGCTTAACGCAGAGGAATACAACAAGAGGACGGAAGAATATAACACGGCGGTCAAGAATGAAAATCTTACCACCGAGGAAAAGAAAAATCTCAAGCTTCGTGCTTATGCAATGGACGACACCATCGGTAAGTTCGGACTTGAAAGCGCAATGGAGCAGTATTTACGAGGCACGAACGGCGTTGAGAGCACGATTACCGATTCAAGCGGAAGCAAGACAACCGAGATTACAACCGAGCCTGTTCAGGGCGATACCGTGATTTTGACGATCGACTCCGACTTGCAGCTTGCGGTGCAGGAGCTCTTGCGAACTTCATTGCACAGTATAAGGATAAAGCGAGCTTGCCTGCGGTCGGCTCGGCGGTTGTAATGGATGTCAACACCGGTGCGGTGCTCGCTTGCGCCACCTATCCGAGCTATGATCTTACGACGTATTACGATAACTATTCCGCACTTTCTGCGGACAAGTCATCTCCGCTTTGGAACAGAGCTCTTCAAAGTACGTATGAGCCGGGTTCTACCTTTAAGGCGGCGATTGCGCTTGCAGGACTTGAAGAGGGAGTTATCACAAAGGACACAAGAGTAACCTGTAACAGAATTTACACCTACTTCCAGGATACGCAGTTCAAATGCCTTCACGCACACGGGGCGATTACGGTTGCCGAAGCATTAAATCAGTCGTGTAACATTTTCTTCTATGAGACGGGCAGACAGCTCGGAATTGAAAAAATGAACGACTATTGCACAAGGCTCGGACTCGGGCAGAAAACAGGGGTTGAAATAAACGAGTCAAAGGGTGTGCTTGCGAGCATAGAGTACCGTGAAGCTCACGGCGGAACGTGGTATCCCGGCGATACCGTTCAGGCGGCTATCGGTCAGTCGGATAACCTGTTCACACCCATTCAGCTTTGCAATTATGTTGCGACGATTGCAAACGGCGGAACAAGATACAAGGCACATTTTGTAAAAAGCGTAAAAACTGCGGATTACTCGCAGACGATTATAGACAGCACACCCGTTGTTCTCAATGAAACGGGAATTTCGCAGAGCAGTATAAACGTTGTAAAGGACGGTATGATGCGTCTCGGCGGCAGACTTTCGGCGTTTAAGGGCTTGCCTGTTTCGGTTGCGGCGAAAACAGGTACTGCGGAGTCAAAGGCAAAGGTCGGCGGTAAAATCGAGTCGGGACTCAACGGCTTTATGATTTCCTTTGCACCTGCCGATAATCCGCAAATTGCCGTAAGCGTGGCAATTGAGAACTTGAACAGCGGTTCTGCAACGGCGATGCTTGTTGCTGATATTTATAAGGCGTATTTTGGAACTGCAAGCGAGATTGATGCGATAGACAGTCAGAATACGGCGCTTAATTGATTGGAGTGAGGGAAATGGCTCAGAAAATTCTTGTCTTATCGGGAAAGGGCGGCGTCGGAAAGTCGTCTGTTTCGGTAGGACTTGCAAACGCCCTGTGCTCAATGGGGAAAAGCGTACTTCTTGTTGATGCCGACGTCGGTTTTCGCAGCCTTGACCTTATAATGAATATCGGGGATAAGGTCGTGTATAATTGGCTTGATGTTATCGAGGGACGCTGCTCCTTTTCGCAGGCGGTTGTCAGCGGAGACGGCGCACCCGATTTGCTTTCCGCACCGTCTGATTTTTCGGACAGCATAACAGAGGCGGCATTTTCAAACCTGCTTTCGCACACGGACACGGATTATGACTATGTTTTTGTTGACTCTGCGGCAGGCTCGGATGATTTTCACGGAATTTTGGCAAAGGTCTGCAACAGGGCAATTATAGTTGTAACGGGCGACCCCGTTTGCGTAAGGAGTGCGGATGCGGCTGTCGGCAGGGTGCTGAAGGTCGATAAGGATATTGATATCAGAATGATTATCAACCGATTTGACAGATACGAGGTCGAGACGGGAAAGCAGATGAAGCTTGATGACGTCATTGACTCGGCAAAGGTACAGCTTATCGGAGTTATACCCGAGGATGACAGCGTAAGGCTGCTTTCAAACGGAAGCAAAATCTCAAAATATGCTTTTAACGCATTTTTAAGAACGGCAAAACGCATTTTGGGCGAAAACGTTTGTTCAAACAAAAGGATTTTTATTGATAAACAGTTGAAAAATGAAAGAAAATTTGATATTATACTATACGAGAGAGTTTAATAGGGAGGAAGTTGAAGATATATGAACATAGCTCTTATAGCACACGATGAGAAAAAAGAACTTATGACGCAGTTTTGCATTGCATATTGCGGAATACTCTCAAAGCACAATCTTTGCGCTACGGGAACTACGGGCAAGCTTGTCTCTGAGGCAACGGGTCTTAAAATTACACAGTTTTTAAGCGGCTCTCAAGGCGGCGATCAGCAAATCGGTTCGAGGATTGCTTGCAACGAAATTGACCTTTTGCTTATGTTCAGAGATCCCCTTAATCCTAAGCCACATGAGCCGAATGAAGCTAATCTTTTAAGGCTCTGCGACGTTCACAATATACCCGTCGCTACTAATATCGCTACTGCGGAGGCACTTATACACAGCCTTGCAAGGGGCGACCTTGACTGGAGAGATATTGTTAACCCGAAGAATGGCGAACATCACTAAATAAAATCGCCCCTTCCGATTCGGAGGGGGTAATTCTGTATAAATGAGGGAATGAAATCTATGGCGCTTATTACCAACGCAATCAAAGGTACGCTTGACACATTGCCGTCAAGCAGCTATAAAATCCAATATATCGAAGCGGCTATGCGTGAAATTGCCGAAAATTACGGCTTTTACGAAATGCGTACCCCCGTTTTTGAACACACCGAGCTTTTCCAGCGTTCTGTCGGCGAAACAACGGATGTTGTTCAGAAGGAAATGTACACCTTTAAGGATAAGGGCGACAGGTCAATAACCTTGAAGCCTGAGGGCACGGCAGGTGCGGTGCGAGCTTTCCTTGAGCACGGACTTTTCAATGAGGCTATGCCGCAGAAAGTCTACTATGTTACGCCCTGTTATCGCTACGAAAAGCCTCAGGCAGGCAGACTTCGTGAATTCCACCAGTTCGGAGTTGAGTGCTTCGGTGCAGGAAGTGCGGCGCAGGATGCGGAGATTATTTTGCTTGCGAACGAGGTGTTCAATTATCTTGGCGTAAACAATATTTCGCTTGAAATAAACTCAATCGGCTGCCCCGAATGCCGTAAAAAATACCAAGAGGCACTCAAGGAATATTTCAAAGCTAATTATGATGATTTGTGTGATACTTGCAAGGGTAGACTTGAGAAAAATCCGATGAGAATACTCGACTGTAAGAGTCCTGTATGTTCGAAGATTGCAGAAAACGCACCGAAAATCCTTGACTATCTTTGCGAAGATTGCAGTGAACATTTCGAGTTAGTTAAAAAATATCTAACGGCTAATAACATAGATTTCAAGGTTAATCCGACAATCGTAAGAGGTCTTGATTACTATACAAGAACAGTCTTTGAATTCGTGTCAAACGAAATCGGAGCACAGGGTACTGTTTGCGGCGGCGGTCGTTATGACGGACTCGTTGAGGAAATGGGCGGTAAGCTACACCGGCTTGCGGCTTCGCTCTCGGACTTGAAAGGCTTATGCTTTTAATGGAAACGCAGAAAACCGAGTTCCCCGAAAGAAAAAAATGCGACCTTTATATCGCTTCTATGGGCGAGCAGGCTAATGTCAAAGGCTTTGACGCTTGCACCATTTAAATAAACGAGAGGGACGTTTCGGCGCAGTTTGATTACTGTCGGAAGATCCGTTAAGGCTCAGATGAAATATGCAGACAAAATCGGCGCTCTTTATACCGTCGTACTCGGCGACAGCGAGCTTGAAAGCGGCAGGGCTGTGCTTAAAAATATGTCGGACGGCACTCAGGCGGAGATAGAGCTTGCGGATTTCACGGATAATTTTCAGTCGATCGTAATAAAGCAGGCGATGGATTCGCTTGACGGCTACGGCATTGAGGGACTTGAAATTACAGATATACTTGGAGGACAAAATTGATGGAAACAATGCAGGGAATTAAGAGAACGGACTATTGCGGCACGCTTACCGCAAAGGATATTGGCAGAGAGGTTACTCTTTGCGGTTGGGTTCAGCGTCAGCGAGACCTCGGCGCATTGATTTTCGTCGATTTGAGAGACAGAACAGGCGTTGTTCAGTTGGCTTTTACCGAAAGCACCGACAAAGAGGTTTTTGACAAGGCTTTTTCCGTTAGAAGTGAGTATGTTCTTGCCGCAACGGGTACGGTCAGGGAGAGAAGTGCCAAAAATCCCGATATTCCCACCGGCGAGATTGAAATTGAGGTTAAGGAATTGAGAGTTCTCGCAAAGAGCGAGACAACTCCGTTTGAAATTCAGGAAAATTCGCAGACAGGCGAGCTGACAAGACTTAAATACCGTTATCTTGACCTTCGCCGTCCCGATTTGCAGAAAAATATTATTTTCAGACACAAGGTAGCGAAAATTACAAGAGATTATTTTGACGAGAACGGCTTTATCGAGATTGAAACACCTATGCTTATCCGTTCCACTCCCGAGGCGCAAGAGATTTCCTTGTTCCGTCGAGAATTCACAACGGCAGCTTCTATGCGCTTCCGCAGTCTCCGCAGCTTTATAAGCAGCTTTCGATGGTTGCAGGCTTTGACAGATATATGCAGATTGCCCGTTGCTTCAGAGATGAGGACTTGAGAGCAGACCGTCAGCCTGAATTTACGCAGATTGACCTTGAAATGTCCTTCGTTGAGATGGAGGATGTTCTCGAAATGGGCGAGGGATATATCAAACGTGTGTTCAAGGATGCACTCGGTGTTGATATTCCCACTCCGTTGCCACGCATTACCTTTAAGGAGGCTATGGAGAGATACGGTTCGGACAAGCCCGATACAAGATACGGAATGGAGCTTATCGACCTTACCGATATTGTTAAGCTCTGAATTCGTTGTGTTCAAGAGTGCTATTGAGGCAGGCGGCAGCGTCAGAGCGATAAAAGCTGAAAATGCGGCTTCCGTGCTTACAAGAAAAGAGATAGACAAGCTTACCGAGCAGGCTAAGGGAAGCGGCGCAAAGGGTATGGCTTGGATAAGAATGACACCCGACGGTATGGCTTCTTCGTTTGCTAAATTTATGACAGAAGAAGAACTTAGTCAAATTTCATCTAAAGCAGATTTGAAGCAGGGTGATGTGCTTCTTGTTATCGCAGACGCTAATAATAACCACGTTCTTTCGATACTCGGCGCACTCAGACAGACCGTTGCAAAGAAGCTTGATATAATCCCCGAGGCGTGTTCAATCTTCTTTGGATTACGGAATTCCCGTTCTTTGAGGTACGACGAGGAAAGCGGCGAGATGGCTTGCAATGCACCACCCCTTTACCGCACCTATGGACGATTGCCTTGATTACCTTGAAACCGATAAGGGCAAGGTTAGGGCAAAGTGCTACGACCTTGTACTTAACGGAATTGAATTGTCCTCAGGTTCGATAAGAATTACCGACCACAGCTTCAGTCAAGAATTTTCGATCTTCTCGGTCTCACAAAGGAAGAGGCTTACGAGAAGTTCGGCTATCTGCTTGACGCATTCCGTTTCGGTGCTCCGCCTCACGGTGGTATGGGTATCGGTCTTGACAGACTTTGTATGCAGATGCTCGGCTGTGAGAGCTTGAGAGATGTTGTGGCATATCCCAAGGTTCAAAATGCTTCCGAGCCTATGACCGAATGTCCCGCACCCGTTGACGAGCTTCAGCTCAACGACCTCGGCATTACGGTTACAAGAACAGAAGAAAAAGAATGACAGATATAATAAAACCCCGTTCATAGAACGGGGTTTGTTTTTTGCACTTTTGATAATTCGAGGTGCAAATATTTGTTTTCTATTTCAGCTTATCAAGCGGTAATTCGTAAGCGGGGAGATATTCCTTTACGAAAATATCGGCTTCCTCACAGTCAAGGGAGTCAATCAACGCCTTTGTTGATTTTTCGGCATCGGAGAACTCGGAGTTTCCTGCTTTTCGCTCTTCGATACATTTGATATATGCGCTTAATTTATCCGCCGCCTTTACAAGCCGCCAAAGGTCAGAGTCCTTTTCGTCCTTGAAAAATAATGAGGTGTACTCATCTTTTATGTCGTCTCCGAGCATATCGAGCAGAGAGGAGCAAGCATTATTTTCGATTTTTTCAAAGGTGTTACGCATATCCCTGCTGTAATATTTTACGGGCGTCGGCATATCGCCTGTGATAATCTCCGGCACGTCGTGGTAAAGACCTAACAGGGCGGCTCTTTCGGTGTTATAGCTCTTGTCGAGCTTTTTATTACCGATTACAGCGAGAGCGTGAGCCAAAACAGCGACCTCGTGTGAGTGCTGACTCAAGGTTTCATAGGTCGTGTTGCGCATAAGCGCCCAACGGTTAATGTATTTTATTCTGCCTGTAAATGCGAAAAATCCGTTTTTCATAATAGTCTCATAATCTCCTACTATAAAAGCCACCGAACAGTGGGCTTTTGTTTAGTTCTTTTTTTTGTACGTAGTTCAGCTCGCCGACATCGTCCCAAAGGATGTAAATGTCATTGAGGCTTCTGCAATAGGTGTCATAGGTCATATCCTTTTGACTCTTAACCGCTGTAAAGCCTGCCTGTTCAAGAGCCGCAGCAAACTGTGTTGCCATTTTAGATGACATACAACGAATACGCATTGACATAATCAGCGAAGCGGGGTTTACAACGCCCGGCTTGAAGCCCGTAAGCCACCAATGAGCCTGCCATTCTCTTGTAAAGTAAACCTTGTTGTTTTGATAATCCTCTTTATTGAGATAAAGTGCGGACTCCATATACAGGAGATGATCATCGTCGGCACAGTGATAAAGCATAGCGTTTTGCTTCGGGTCTTTCGTATATACACCGATTTCACTTCCGCCGAAGGACCGTACTGACCCTTCCAAAGCTGAATTCTCCAGTCAAGACCGTCGATAGGACCGAAGTCAATTCTTGCTGTGCGGTAGTTCATATTGAAATAGTGAGCCGCCGTGTCATAGTGAGCAACGAAATTTGCCTGCCTCTGCCAGTTGTTAAGGCTTGTGTAGAAAATACCCTGAACGGGGTCGTAATCATAGCCCATTATCTGTATAAACTCGGCGATTTGCTCGGGCTCATACCGCTTTGCTTTGCGGCATCCTTGATAGCGCCGTCAACCTTCGGGTCGCTGCTGTATGTAGTACCTTCCGTAGTTGCGTTGTCGGACGCCTTTGCCGTAGTGTTCCTTGCATCTTTCATTGTAGCGGCAGGATCTGTTGTAGCCTCGCCCTCGGGTTGAGATTCCTCCTCATAGGTGGGTCTTTCGATTTGAGCGTTGCCACGTGTAATTTCCTCTTCTTCGTTATTCTTTTTACAAGAGGTAAAAATACAAGCTGTGAGTGTTAAAGCGAGAACAACACAGATTATTCTTCTAATTATGTTATTACTTTTTTCCATAAGAAATGTGTGCCTCCTAAGACTGCCTTTAGTAAATTTAATTATCGCATAATTATTGACTTATGTCAATATTTATTGCTTTTTCGCAGGTAATATGTTATTTTATATGTAGTAAAAAATATCGGAAGGAAGTACGAAATGAGCGATATAAGAAATTTGGCTCTCTATGAATCGGGAGAGAGAAAAATACAGTGGGTCAAGGCGAATATGCCGATTTTGTCCTCACTTGAAAAGGATTTTGCGGAAGAAAAGCCGTTTGAAGGCTTGAGGGTTGCGCTTTCGGTTCATCTTGAAGCAAAAACAGCATATCTTTGCAGAGTTCTTGCGGCAGGCGGTGCTGAAATGTATGTTACGGGCAGCAATCCGCTTTCGACACAGGATGATGTTGCGGCGGCACTCGTTAAGGGTGGAATGAACGTTTTTGCCTATCACGGAGCAACCGCAGAAGAATACAATGAGCATTTGCGCAGGGTAATTGAAATCGCCCCGAATATTATAATTGACGACGGCGGAGACCTCGTAAATCTCATTCACAATGAATATCCGCAGCTGATTGAAAACGTTATCGGCGGATGCGAGGAAACGACCACGGGTATTATCAGACTTAAGGCTATGGAAAAGGACGGCAAGCTTCTTTTCCCGATGATGGCTGTAAACAACGCACAGTGCAAGTATCTTTTCGACAACCGCTACGGCACGGGACAGAGTGTTTGGGACGGAATTAACAGAACGACAAATCTTGTTGTTGCAGGTAAAAAGGTTGTTGTCGCAGGCTACGGCTGGTGCGGTAAGGGCGTTGCAATGAGAGCAAAGGGCTTGGGTGCAGATGTTATCGTTACCGAGATTGACCCGATAAAGGCTATGGAGGCTAAGATGGAGGGCTTTACCGTTCTTCCGATGGTCGAAGCGGCTAAAATCGGAGATTTCTTTATTACCGTTACGGGCTGTTAAGGACGTTATTACAGAGACTGCAATGCTCAATATGAAGGATGGCGCAATCGTGTGCAATGCAGGTCATTTCAACGTTGAGATAAATGTCGGCGACCTTGAAAAAAATGCGGTTGAAATTGCCGAAAAGAGAAATAATATTATGGGCTACAAGCTTGCAAACGGTCATTGGATAAATCTTATCGCCGAGGGCAGACTTGTAAACCTTGCGGCAGGCGACGGACACCCAGCCGAGATTATGGATATGAGCTTTGCCATTCAGGCTCTTTCCGCCGAGTATATGGCGAAAAACCGTGATAAGGTCAAGGTCGGCGTAAACTTCGTTCCGCAGGAGATTGACCGCAACGTTGCAATGAGGAAGCTTGCGGCTTGGGGCATTTCGATTGACAGCCTTTCGCCCGAGCAGGAAAGATATATAAACAGCTGGAATGTTTAATTTGTGAAAATTAAATAAAAATTCATAAAATATCTTTATTTTATTATAAACTTGTGCTATACTGTAAATGTAAACAAAAGCCACGGCTTTTGAATATATAAGTAAGGGGATGTCATAATGAACATTACCATCATCGGCAGAAAATGCACACCGAGAGAATCTTTCAAAGAAAGGGCTGAGTTAAAGCTTAGCAAGGTTGAGAAATTTTTCGGACCTGACGCAAACGCTAAGGTAACGGCAACGGTTGAAAAAAACATCAAAATTGTTGAGATTACGCTGACTAAAGGCGGATATATATTCAGAGCGCAGGAACGTTCACAGGATCTTGAGGATGCGCTTGACACTTGCGTAGAGTCGCTTATCAGACAGATCAGAAAAAATAAGACGAAAGCTCGAAAAGAAGATTCATGAGACATCATTGACGAGGTTTTCAACAACGCAGACGACGAGGAAACGGAATTTGACATTGTAAGAACAAAGAATGTTATCCTCAAGCCCGAAACGGTTGACGAAGCTATCTTGCAGATGAATATGCTCGGACATCAGTTCTATATGTTCCGCAACTCCGAAAGCGACGACATAAACGTCGTTTACAAGAGAAAGGACGGCGGCTACGGACTTATCGAGCCGACGGAGGAATGGGCATAATAAGGCTTTAATAAAACAATAAAGGCATAATAACAGCGGTGGCAGAGAAATCTGTCACCGCTTCTTGCTGTGTAAATTTAATTGTTTAAGCGTAAATTGCCTTGTCGATATAGAACATATCAAACGCATCTACGGTTGAGTCCTCGTTTATATCCGCACAAGCCGCCTGAGCAGAGGTCAACTCGCCCTTGCCCGAAAGGTAAATCGAAACAAGCGTGAGGTCGGATATGCCGACGCTTCCGTCGCCGTCAGTGTCGCCGATAAGGAGTGAGGTAAAGGGGATGTTGTTGGTTTTAGCGTAGCTTCCGTCGGAGTGCCGATTTCGCATAAATCGTGAGCGCAGTGCTGCCTATATCTCCGAATTCCAAATTGGATTCACTCAATACTACAAGCTCTTCAAGCGAGGTGCAGCTGTTAAAGGAGCTTATTGTTACCGAGGTTACAGTGGACGGAACGGTAACATTTTTAAGTCCGGAGCATTTGTAAAACGCAAACTCGTCAACAATTTCAACGCCTCTGGGTATTGTAACCTCAGTCAAAGCGGTACACTCCATAAATGCAGCTCTGTCAATGCTTTTAATGCTGCTCGGAAGTGAAATGCTTGTAAGATTTTTACAGCCTACAAAAGCTCCGATTCCGATTTCGGTAACGCCAAGAGGGATTTTCAACGTCTCAATCGGAGCCATGTAAAAGGCGTAGTTGGATATTTTCTTCACGCTGCTCGGAATTTCAACGTTCTTTAAGGGCTTCCCGTTCAAATAGAGTTCGCTTGCAAAGCAAAACGGGCTTGCATCTTGGTCGCCGAAGTTGATTTCACACCAGACGGCAAGATTTTCAATATTTACTCTTTTAAGGCTCGGACACTCCGAAAAAGCACCCTCGCCGATTTCCTTAACGCTCTGCGGAATGGTAACGGTTTCGAGTGACGGATTTTTCTTGAAGCATTGTGAGCCGATAGAGGTTATTGTGTCGGGAATGACGACGTTTGTAAGGTTGTCGCACAAGCCGCAGGAATATACGCCCAGCACCGTTACGGGTAAGCCACGGAACTCCGAGGGGATAATCAAATCGGTGTCTGTTCCGTCGTAGCTCAAAAGCTCATAGGTGCCGTCGTCAAGGAGTCGGTACGAATATCTCCGTCGACTATAGTTTCATTTTCGGCAAAGGCTGTTATTCCGCCGAGATTGATAACGGAAAAAATCAAAACAAGCGAGAGAACAACAGAAAGTGTTTTTTTCATATTTACCTCTTTTCAAAATCAGATAATCAACATTTTGTTATAAATAGTATACTATTTCGTAAAAATTTCGTCAAATGTATAAATTGTTAATTTTAACCATATACAAGGCTTGAAAATTGTAAAAAAAAGTACCACGATAGAAGCCCTACCGTGGTACTTGAGTTAAAGATTATTTTCTGCGGAAGTTAGCTCTTCTGCCTTCTCTTCTCTGCGGTCTTTCATTGAGGTTCGTTTTCGGGAGTAAGTCCCTCAACCTCGATAAGAGCCTCACGGCGTGAGAAGTTAAGTCTGCCCTGCTCGTCCTTCGGAAGAACCTTTACGATGATTTCGTCGCCGACATTGACAACGTCCTCGACCTTTTCGGTTCTCTTAACATCAAGGTGGCTGATGTGTACCATGCCCTCAACACCGGGAACGATTTCAACAAATGCGCCGAAGCTCATAAGACGTGTAACAACACCCTTGTAGATTGCGCCTACCTCGGGACCGTTTGCGATTGTCTCAACAATGAAGATAGCCTTCTTTGCATTGTCAAGGTCAATAGCAGAAACAAATACCTGTCCTTCTTCGTTAACGTCAACCTTACAGTCGCACTCTGCGCAGATTTTCTGAATAACCTTGCCCTGCTTACCGATAACCTCGCCAATCTTCTCGGGGTCAATCTTTGTTGTAAGCATCTTCGGAGCCCATTTTGAAAGCTCTGCTCTCGGCTCTGAAATAACGGGAAGCATAATATCGTCAAGTATATAATCTCTTGCCTTGTGAGTCTTTGCGAAAGCTTCTTTAATGATTTCGGGAGTAAGACCGTGAACCTTGAGGTCCATCTGAATAGCTGTGATACCCTTCTTAGTACCTGCAACCTTGAAGTCCATATCGCCGTAGAAATCCTCAAGTCCCTGAATGTCAACCATTGTCATAAAGTCGCCGTAAACGCCCTCGTCGCCTGTGATAAGACCGCAGGAAATACCTGCAACGGGTGCTTTAATCGGAACGCCTGCTGCCATAAGAGCAAGAGTCGAGCCGCAGATTGAACCTGTGAGGTCGAGCCGTTTGAAGAAAGAACTTCCGAAACAACACGGATAGCATAGGGGAATTCCTCAACTGACGGAAGAACGGGAACAAGAGCCTTTTCAGCAAGAGCACCGTGGCCGATTTCTCTTCTGCCCGGACCTCTTGACGCTTTGTTTCGCCAACCGAATATGAGGGGAAGTTGTAGTGGTGGATATATCTCTTTTCCTTCTGCTCGTCAAGACCGTCAAGCTGCTGAGCGTCGCTTATCGGGCCAAGTGTCGCAACTGAAAGAACCTGAGTCTGACCTCTTGTGAACAGACCCGAGCCGTGAGCTCTTGCAAGGAGGTCGATTTCAGCGTTAAGCGGACGAATTTCGTCAATGCCTCTGCCGTCAACTCTCTTATGCTCATCTTTAAGCCATGAACGAACAACGTGCTTCTGAACAAGATACATAATCTCGTCAAGCTTAGCTTCGTTGCCCTCAAACTTCTCGTCGAACTTCTCATGAACAGCTGCGTAAATCGGAAGAAGAGCCTCATCACGAACAAGCTTGTCGTCGGTATCAAGAGCCTTCTTGACATCTTCAATGCAGAAGTCCTCGATTTCCTTGAAAATAACGGGATCGGGATCCGAAGATTCATAAGCGAACTTGGGCTTACCTACTTCGTCAACGATGCCCTGAATGAATTTAACGATTTTTTTGTTTTCTTCATGACCTGCCATAATGCAATCGAACATAAGGTCATCGGAAATTTCGTTACCGCCTGCCTCGATCATAGCAACAAGGTCAGCCGTTGAAGCAACGGTAAGGTTAAGGTCAGTCTTTGCTCTCTGCTCGAGAGTGGGTTGATAACGATTTCGCCGTCAACAAGACCGACATTTACACCTGAAATGGGGCCGTCCCACGGAATATCTGAAATTGCGATAGCTGCCGAAACACCGATCATAGCTGCGATTTCGGGGCTGCAATCGGGGTCAACCGACATAACAGTTGCAACAACTGTGCAGTCATTGCGGAGATCCTTCGGGAAAAGGGGACGGATAGGTCTGTCGATACATCTTGAAGTAAGAACAGCCTTTTCGCTTGCCTTACCCTCTCTTCTCTGGAAAGAGCCGGGGATTTTGCCTACCGAGTACATCTTCTCCTCGTAGTCAACTGAAAGCGGGAAGAAGTCAACGCCCTCACGGGGTTTAGCTGAAGCCGTAACTGTGCAAAGTACGTTTGTGTCGCCGTAACGAACCATAATCAGCGGCATTTGCAAGTCCTTGCCATTTGCCGGTTTCGATTGAAGCTTCTGCGGCAAGTTCGGTTTCCCAAACCTTAAAGTTTTTGAAAAACATGATTTTTAACCTCTCTTTATATTTTTTTCAAGGCTTAAATCTGTTTAGCAATAAACACAACATTTGGTATCAAATGCTCTGTTTACCGCTAAATGCAAGGATTTAGCCTTGATAATTCACTTCTCTTAAAAGCAATTCAAGCAAGCAGAAAGTCTGCTTGCCTCAAAAGTGTCTTATTTACGAAGACCAAGCTTCTTAACGATAGCACGGTATCTCTCGATATCGACTTTCTGAAGGTAAGCAAGAAGGTTTCTTCTGTGACCTACCATTTGTGAAGACCTCTTCTTGAGTGATGGTCCTTCTGGTTTGTTCTGAGATGCTCTGTAAGATCCTGAATTCTCTTTGTAAGAACAGCAATCTGAACCTCGGGAGAACCTGTGTCGCCTCATGGATAGCATACTCAGCCATAATAGCCTGCTTCTCTGCCTGTGTCATTTGTTTCACCTCATTAAAATTTATTTTGCCCCGCACACCACAGGATAAGGTCAGGTGAACACTTGAAAAACAAGTTTACGCCATATTCCGTGATGCCGAAATGCTTGAATATTATATACCCCTTTTATATTTTTGTCAAGGAAATTTCGCTTGATATTACGGAGTGGGCGCAGTGTCGCCGTCGGTTGAAGCGTTTGTGCTTTCTGCATTGCTGTCAACGGGAGCCGAGCCATAATAACGTGGGCCGTTGTCCGAAGAAGCATTGCTTAGCGTGACGGCGGACGGAGTAACAGATTTCTTTTTAGGTTTAGAAGTGTTGGCAAGCTGTAAAAGGAAATAGGAAAACGCCAACAATCCGATTATGATTAAAAGAAAACTAAACATATCTTGTATTGTGTAGCTTAAAACGCTAATATTATTGGCTGCCGATGCGGTTGCGTTTTGTATATCGGTGTATGCGTCTCCACCGTACGTCTTAAAGTCAACACAGTCTCCTCCGTAAAAACCGTCGTAACAATAAATTCCGAGCAAAAAGGATATAACGCTTGAAATCATGCCTAAAATTGATGCTGCTTTTTTCATAAAAATCCTCCTAAAACAAAAAACAACAATAAATGCGTTTGCAAATATTGTAGTTTTATTATATATTAATAAATTTTCCGAGTCAACCGAGAATTCTCCGCCGACAAGTTAAAGACAAATTGTTTAATATGGTTTTATTTTTAGTTAAATAGCCGAAATTTATTATTTTGCCGAACGCACGGTTGAATTTGCATTAAAAATAGTATAATATATAGGCGTTAAATTTTGTTTATTAACTTTTGGAGGCATATAATGAACTATTCGCTTACTAAAAAGAAGGCTAAAGAGCTTGTTGAGGCAAAGCTCTCGCACTTCATGGGAGTTTCTCCCGAGGAAGCAACGGACGAACAATACTACAAGGCTATCGCTCTTATCGTTCGTGATATGATGAGCGCAGGCAGAGCCGATTTTACGGCGGATGCGGAGAAAAAGGGCACAAAAAGAGTTTATTATCTCTGCATGGAGTTCCTTATGGGACGTTCGCTTAAAAACAATCTTTACAATCTCAATCTTACGGATGTTTTTGAAAGCGTTTTGAGCGATTACGGCGTAAAGCTCGACAATATATATGAATGTGAGCCTGACGCAGGTCTCGGCAACGGCGGACTCGGCAGACTTGCCGCTTGCTATCTTGACGGTCTTGCAACACAAGGCTATCCGGCAAGAGGCTACTCAATTCTCTACGAGGCAGGTATTTTCAAGCAGAAGCTTGTTGACGGCTGGCAGACGGAGCTTCCCGATTTCTGGCTTCCCGGCGGAGAGGTTTGGCTTGTTCCCCACGAGGAGAGCGCACTTGAGGTTCGCTTTGACGGTGAAGTTGTTGACTCTTGGGAAAATCAGTTCCACCATGTTGAAATTGTAAACTACAATCCCGTTAAGGCTGTGCCTTATGATATGTATGTTTCGGGTAAAGACGGCAAGGGTATTTCGGTGCTTCGTCTTTGGGCGGCTAAAGCACCTGCTCTTGATATGACGCTTTTCAATCAGGGCGATTATATGAGAGCTATGGAAAGAAATGCTATGGCAGAGGTTATTTCAAAGGTTCTCTATCCCGCAGACAATCATCCCGAGGGCAAGTCATTGAGACTTCGTCAGCAGTATTTCTTGGTATCCGCTTCAATTCAGGATATTGTACACAAGCACCTTCGCACCTACGGAACGCTTGACAATCTTCCCGAAAAGGTCGCTATTCATATCAACGACACTCATCCGACGCTTGCAATCCCTGAGCTTATGAGAATTATGCTTGACGAATGCGGCTACGGCTGGGATGACGCTTGGAATATTGTTACAAAGACGGTTGCATATACAAACCATACCGTTATGAAAGAGGCTCTTGAGTGCTGGCCCGAGGACCTTTATAAACGCCTTATGCCGAGAATTTGGCAGATTACAAAGGAAATTGACAACCGTTTCAGAAACTTTGTATGGCAGGCAACAAACAATGCCGATCAGGTTGAGAGAATGGCAATTATGTCAAACGGCGTAGTCAGAATGGCTAACCTTTGTGTTGTCGGCTCTCATTCGGTAAACGGCGTTTCGGCACTTCACTCCGAAATTCTTAAAGAAACCGTATTCAGCGATTTCTATGCGCTCACACCGAGCAAGTTTAAGAATGTTACAAACGGTATTGCTCACAGACGCTGGTTTTGTCAGTCAAATCCGAGACTTACCGAGTACGCACAGTCGCTTATCGGAGACGGTTTTGTTAAAAATGCCGACGAGCTTATCAATTTGCGTAAGTTCATAGACGATAAAAAGGTGCTTGCGAAAATCGGCGAGATAAAGCACGACAACAAGCAGCAGTTTGCAGCTTACGTTAAGAAAACAACGGGCGTTGAGCTTGACCCCGATTCGATTTTTGACGTTCAGGTTAAGCGTTTGCACGAGTATAAGAGGCAGAACCTCAATGCATTGAATATACTTGCGGATTACCTTGAAATTAAGGATAATCCCGACGGCGAGTTCACACCGCACACCTATATTTTCGGCGCAAAGGCGGCTTCGGGCTACTTTATGGCGAAGAAGATAATTTCCTTTATCTGCGCTCTCGGCGACCTTATCAATAACGATCTCGATGTCAAGGGCAGATTAAAGGTTATATATCTTGAAGATTACAATGTAACAATGGCTGAAAAGCTTATGCCTGCGGCCGATGTTTCCGAGCAGATTTCTCTTGCGGGAACAGAGGCAAGCGGTACGGGCAATATGAAGCTTATGATTAACGGTGCTGTTACACTCGGCACAATGGACGGCGCAAACGTTGAAATTCACGACGCTGTCGGCGAGGATAATATAATTATCTTCGGTATGAGCACACCCGAGGTTGACGAGCTTAAACGCCGTGGCTACAATCCGATGAGCTACTATAACAACAATGCGGAAATTAAGCGTGTTGTAGATTATATTTCACAAAACGGAATTGCAGGCAAGCAGTTCCCCGAAATCGCAAACATTATAAATTGCGATCCCTATATGGTTCTTGCTGATTTTGCGGATTACAGAAGAGCGCAGAAGCATATGGTTGAGCTTTATAAGGACAAGGAAAAGTGGAACAGAATATCGCTTATGAATATCTCCGGCGCAGGCAGATTTGCCGCTGACCGTGCAATCAACGAATATGCAAGAGATATTTGGCACACAAAATCGGCTTTTGAAAAGGAAGAAAACCCCGAAAAGCCCGTAGCGGAAAAAGTTCCTGCTAAAAAGACTGCTGAAAAGAAAACGGCAGAAAAGAAAAGCTCCCGCTAAAAAACAGCGAAGAAATAATTGAGTTTCAAAACGAAAGGCACACTCGGTCGAGTGTGCCTTGATTTTATATAATTGTTCTTTTACACTCTTTCGTAATCTTTTCTTACAAAGATTTTGATAGCGAGCATAACGCCTAAGAACATTGAAGTACCGCCGACAAGAACGTCGGAGAAGAAGTGCGCACCGCATACAATTCGGCTGATTGCGACCGTTCCCGTGAAGATTACGGAAACGAAATAGAACAGCACCTTGTATTTAACCGTGTTGTACTTCTTGAAGAGGTGCGGAAGTGCAAGCAATGCGTATGTTGTACCTGCGGCGCAGGTGTGTCCCGACGGGAATGAACGGTATGCGTCCTTACCGACTTGTGACCGTTTACCGAGGGGATGTAAAGCGGAGACTCCTCCGTGGGCATTGTGTATTTCTGGTACCAACGGTGGAAATTGGTGTGCTCTGTGTCGCCGAGGAAGTTCATTGTTCTGTATCTCGGACGGCACATAATATTTTTGATTATGTTTACGATTAAGTTTGCAAACGCTGCCGCAAAGATGATTATAAACGAATATTTAAGCAGAGCTCTTGCGGTTTTGTCGTCAACCTTTGAAAATGCATTGCAAATAAGTTCGCCGAACGCTATTGCAATGAAAACGAAGATAACTTTTGCAAATACGGTAGATGTAAAGCCCTCAATATCAGCGTGCCTTTCGGCGTAGCAACGGTGTCGGTTACCAATATGTACATACAAACGACCGATGCGATATTTGATGCTATCGAACCTAAAATGCGAAGCGGTTTGATTTTACTGCGCTTTGTGTTCGTGTAAATGCAGGCGAACGCAATACTTAAAACAGATAGACGGGACAAGAGCCGATACATTCAAAAACAGCGGCAAAAACGCTGTTTGTGAAATATGCGCCCGTGTCAAGTCTGACGAGAATTTCGCTCACACGCAGGTCATAAACCGTAGCGAGTGCAAGCAAAGCACCGAAAACAACAGCAAAAAGCATACGCCGATGACGGTATTTCGTTTTGTGTTTGTCTTTTCCATTAACCTCACCCTTTTATTGAAATATTTGTGTCTTGATTTTAACACATAAATATAAATAAAACAATACCGTCTTTGATTGACAAATCTGCGTATATTTGGTACAATTATCACGCTCATTTGAGAGAAAGAGTAACAATTTAATAAGAATATACGCCTCCTTAGTTAAATGGATATAATAAACCCCTCCTAAGGGTTAGTTGTGAGTTCGATTCTCGCAGGGGGTGCCAAAACTCCGTCGGAAAGCCCGGTAAAATCAAGGCTTAATAGTGACAAGTAACTATTTTGTCGCAGAGAACGGTGTGACCCGAAGGTCACGCCGTTTTTCTGTGTTCATAGGTTGTTTGCGTGATGATAGGCTCGGAAATAACGGGAATATCTACATCGTCCACGAAGTTGAAGAAAATCTTCACTTTCTGCTTGCGCTTGCCGCTGGATTTGTCCGGGGCATAGACGATGATTTTCTTGATATACTCGTTCACGATGGTCTGTGTCAGCTCCTCCACATCCACATATTTCTGTGTCAGGGCGATAAAGGCATCCAGACCGTCGTTCATTTCTTCCCGCTGTTCCACCCATTCTTCGATAACTTCAATTTCGAGCTTTAACCGTTCCTGCTCCGCTTCATAGTCCGCAGACATCTTTCTGTATCTGTCCTGATTGAGATTTCCAAGAACATAGTCCTCGTACAGCCGGGCGATGATGACATCCAGATCGGCAAGGCGTTTCTTTGCCTGTTCCAGCTTCTTTTTGTCATCCCGGATGCTGCGCTCCTGGTCAGTCCTGCGGCATTGCAGCCATTCCTCCTGAAAACCGTCCACATCGCTTCGGATATACTCATTGACTGCCCGGATGCGTTCCAGAACGATTTCACGAAGCACATCTTCCCGGATATAGTGGGCAGTACAAGTACCACGGTTGCTCTTGTAGTTGTTGCAGACGTAGTGATCCTGCTTGCCCTCAAAGCTTTTGCTTGTGGCAAAGTGGAGCTTGCCGCCGCAATCGGCACAAAACAGAAGCCCGGAGAACAATCCCTGCCGTTCCGCTTTTGCAGGGCGGCGTTTGTTTTTCCTCAGTTCCTGCACCCTGTCAAACTGTGCCTGAGATACAATCGCTTCCTGTGTGTCCGGCAGATAAAACATATTCTCCGGCTCATTGGGAATCCGCTTTTTCAGCTTGTAGGACTTGGAATAAGTCTTGAAGTTGCAGGTACAGCCTGTGTACTCCTGCCGTTCCAAAATCCCTACAATGGACTGGTTGCCCCAGTGGTACGGTCTTTCCGGCATCGGCTTTTTCTTTCGCTTGGCATAGAGTGCCTTTGCAGTCAGAATCTGCTTTTCTTCCAGAATCCTTGCAATCTGCTCCGGGCCTTTGCCGTCAATGCAAAGGTCGAAGATGAGCTTGACTACCGGAGCCGCTTCTTCATCCAGAATCCAGTGATCCTTGTCCTCCGGGTCACAGCGGTATCCGTAGGGCGGTTTGCCCATGTGCTTCCCACTGGTTCCTCTCTGCCGCAAACTGACACGGACTTTCTTGCTGGTATCACGGGGATACCACTCGTTGAACAGATTACGGATTGCGGCGAAGCCTCGCTGTCTCCCCGGTTGCTGTCTACGCCATCATTTATAGCGATAAAGCGGACATCATAACTCGGAAAGATAATATCCGTATATTGTCCAACAGTCAGATAGTCACGACCAAAGCGGCTGAGGTCTTTGACCAGCCAGCAGCCCACAAGCCCCTGCTTGACAAGCTCAAAGCCTTCCTGCACACCGGGACGATTGAAGTTCGTCCCCGTATAACCGTCATCCACCAGAATTTTCAGGTTTGTATACCCGTGGTCACGGGCATATCGGGTTAAATACTCTCTCTGATTTGCGATACTGTTACTCTCGCCTTCCTGGGCATCCTCGTTGCTCAGACGGCAATAGAGAATGGTAATTTTCTGCTGATCCAACATAATATCCTCCTTCGGTGGTTGGTCAGCCGACAGTACCGTTGTGCATATTGGAATTATATCATGCTTTTGTGTCGCAGTCATTAACAAATCACCCCCTTGTCAGAAAAAATGAGCCGTTTTACCTTGTCGGTAAGTGGCTCATTTCCGTCACACTCCGTTTCAATCACATACCATGTGTTTCCGATCTTGCACTCAATGGTTTTGCAGAAAGAGGACTGTGCCGCTTCCCAACGCTTGCGGCATTCTTCCAGAAAATCAATAGGCGGCTCAAAAATCGGATCGAAGCAGGAGCAAATATCAATATAGCCGATGGCATCGTTGATTTCTTCCATCGGGGCATCTTCCATAATCATCTTGTTAATTTCCTCTACGGTTTTCTTCATAGGCAAATAGTTCCTTTCTTAAATTTCCATGTCCTGTCCACGATTGCGGGCAGGGTGTTTGTGTTCATACAGTTCCTTTCCCCTGGCGAGGATGGCATTGATAAAAGCCCAGACCTTTTCAGATGCAATCTCAATCGCATCCAGGAAAGGCTGGGCTTTCTGTTTCAGCTCCTCATAGTCTTTGTTCAGTTTTTCAAAACGGTCTTTCCATATCTTTGCGTTTTTATCTGCCTGCTCGAATTTCTGCTTGTATTTCAGCTTCTCAGACTTTTCCGCAAAGCTGCTGACCGCATAATCCTTTAGCGTGCGGCACTCATCCGCCGTCATGGTAACATTTCCCGTAATGGGATTTTTCTTGCCCATCGACTCAATCTCATGTGCAGTCATAGCAACAGACTTAGCAGCTTGAGTTTCCTTTTTCAGCGCTTCCAGTTTCTTTTTCTGCTTCTCCGTGGCAGCTTTGGCATCCGCTAAGCTCTGCTCGGCCTGTGTCACCTGTCCGGTCACAGCTTCCAAACGCTGCTGTTCGGCCTGTACCTTGAACTGTGTCACCGTCAGATGTTCCTCGGTACTGCCACGCTCTCCACGCTCCACATCGGTATATCCGGCGGCTCGCATGAAATTAAAAAAGTCATCCTGCAGCACACTGTAGGACGACTTCAAAATCTTTTTCCCTTTTGCGTTCAACATCGGATTTCCGTTTTCATCAAGAACGGGTTTGGATTCCCACTTCTTACTGCGGCTGACCTGTGTGATCGTTTCCTTTACCGTTCCCCGGAGGGATTCATCCTTGCATCGCTTCGACCACAGGATTTGTTTCTCCACCACCGGGATATAAACCACATGAAGGTGATAGTGGTACACATCCTCACCCAGAGCTTCCGACATTGCCCGGTTGCGCTCGTCGGCATGCATTACAGCGGAGAGGATATACTGCTCACCGCCCACAATCTCCACGCGGCTTTGTAGCATAGGCATAGAACTGTTTGGCATATTCATAGCCGCCGTGGTTGTGGAAGTAGGCAGAGTTTACATCAAACAGCAGCTCCCCATATTTCACCGCATCGGCTTTCAGACCACGGGTGGAGATAACACCATCTGCAATCATCTGATCGAACATGGCGGCATAGCTGTCGGTAGGTTTCTTGAAGTGGACATTGCGGTGGGTCTGGGTGGTATCAATATCTTGATTGGAGTAGCTGTCTTTTTCTCGCTCGTTATGCTCCTGAACTTTCGCCACATCGTCGAGGGTGGGCAAGTCCTGGTTACGGGCAAAGGTACGGTCAATTCCATCGTTTCTTGCCATAGGTTTTTTCCTTTCTTTCGAGAGTAGCAGACGGGCGGGGCTGCGGGGATGCACTTCTGCGGAAGTGTAATAACCCACTATAACACTTTCATCCATTCTGGCTGCAAAGTGCCGTGGGCTCTCCCGAGGGGGTGTGCGGTCACTGCGGTGACCTCTGCTGACCAAGGCAAAATGTCTGCAACTTTTCCCATGGTCAGCCCGTCTGCATGAAGCTGTTCTGCGGAACGTTTCTTGCAGACGTTGGCAGCGTCTTTCACTGCCATCCATAGGCAGCACTGCGGTGTGCCTATGGGGACGGGAGATGCGAGGGGCTGTTGCCGGGGGCATCACTTCTCCCGTCTTTGCTGCCATACAATGTCGCATCCCAGCACATCGGCAAGCTCCAATACTTCCTTGTATCGGATGCTTTCCCGCTGTAATTTTGCGGACAGGTTGGAAACGCTGTCGCTCCATCCGTACTCGTCCGAGAGCAGGTCAACAACTTCCTGCATGGTCATCCCAGCACGATGATCTGTGCCTTGATTTCATTGCGTACATTCATATTGAAAAATCCTCCATAATTCTGTTTGTGGTTCGGTACAATCTCTGCACCCCAAAACGGAGCAGATACACCGAACAGTGAAAAATCTGCAATCTCTGAAATCCGTTCAGAATTTTGCTTGTGATGTCCTGTCCATATATGACCATATCCCGCTTTACTGTTTCGTGTGATTTGGTCTGGAAAAATGAAAACATCTATTGTTCCGTGAACAGGGTACACGGTTCAGAGAAGCACGATTTCGTGAAATAGCTTCGTCCTGCGGTCAAAAACTTTGCTGTTTCCATTGCCATTGATTTTCAATACCCGAAAACAGGTTGTCTCTGAAAGCCGTTGTTTCCTATAATGGGAGAAAACAGGGGTAAATGCTGCGTACATACGTACAGAGCATGACTGGCAAAATCAATCCCGCCATTCCTCCGGTACGTACGTACATGACGAAACATCGTAAAACCCATTTATATGAGGCCTTGCCACAGCTTCCACACCCATAAATCCCCACACCCGCCGTCCGGCAGAGTTGGTGATGTTGTTGCAATGTTCCAGATTGAATTTCTTGGCATTGGCAATCATGGCGTCGCTGAAGCTGCGGGCTTTCAGCGGTGCAAGGGAATTTTCTTCGCACCACATCCGGTAGATTTCATAGAAATCCTTGGAGCTGATGGACGCATCCGCTTTACGCCGGATATATCCCTCGGAATCCATGAAATCAAAGATATTGTTGTTGTCACGCTTGACCGCTTCCCGGTTTTCCCGGATACGGTCACTCTCCGTAAACTTAAAGTTGTTGGCAACAAGCCGCTGTAAGCCTTCAAATGCCCACAGGAAGATACCCTCGGCTTCAGCTTTCATCTTCTCTGCAAGGTCAGGATCATCGGCTCTGTCCATGGGCTTTTCTTTGGTGGTCAGCACAAGCTGTCTGCGGTAAAAACCATCGCTGCGATCATATAGGGCTTGCAGATCACCATTGCTGAATGCCAGCAACCGGGCAAACATCCAGCCTGATAACTCTGCTTGCCCTTGCGTTCCAAGTCCATTTTGCCCTGTGCAGTCACGATGGATTTTACATAGTTGGTCTGACGCAGAGCTTCCATCCGCATATCATCATCCACGCACAGCAGGATGTGTTCCAGATCGGCACGGGCAAAACGGTTTTCAGAAATCTTCCCGATGCTGCCGTCTTTCATATTCGTGCCGAAGATGGTGGACAGCACCGCACCGATTTGAGATTTACCCTCGCCACCGTTGCCTTTAATCACCATCATGCGCTGCCCCTTGTTGGAGGGAATCAGGCAATAGCCGATAAACTCCTGCAAAGTTGGAATGTCCTCGGCGTAAAGCAACCCATCCAGAAAGTTCAGCCAGATCACCGGTGCAGGAGCATCGGGATTATAGCCGACAGGCAGACGGCTTCGCACGATAGCCGGTCTGCCTTCGGTGAAAGTGCCGTTCAAGAGCAGCGTACCGTTGGCAACATGGATGCGATCCTGCTCCGGAGGGAAGTCAGACACCTGCGCTTCCAGTTTCAGCACTTCCAGAATGTTGGTGATCTTCCGTGGGATGTTGTTCACGGCACAAAATTTCAGCTTGTCGTAAATCTCCCCACGCAGAGGAAGGTCATCCGTCACTCGACCATCGGGCGTGAAAAAAGCTCCGTTTGCGAAGATGATTCTGCGCTCATGCAGAAATTCTTCACAAAACAGAGCTTCGTTGATGTTCTGCCCGTCAAACCAGACAGGAAAATTCATATTAGGCGTTTTCCGGTTCTTCGCCACGGTGCGCCACCTCCTTTTTCTTTCGTGCGGTATACTCTTGCAGAAAAGCAATTTTGTCGTCCTGCATCAGCTTGTCCACCAATGCCACCCGTTCTTCCAGATCACCCACCGTCAGCACATCTGCCATATATTCGATATAGCAGTGCATCTGGCAGGCTTCCACAAAACGGTCATCCAGAGCATCTTCCGGTGTCTTGGGTGCGTATCGTATTTTCCAATCTTCCAGCAGATGCAGATAATCCGTCAGCACCCGGAAACACAGCATTTCATTCTCCCGGAACTGACGGATATAGGGACGCTTTGGCTTGACCATAGCTGCGGCAGTGGGCGGTTTCGGGTCAAGCCCGAAGTCCGCAGCCAGCTTTTGCGCTGCTTCATAACTGCTCAGATCGAACAGTCTTGCCACAAGGTCGATTACATCCCCCTTGCTCCGCAGCCGAAGCAGAAGAAATAATCCTCGTTCAGCTTCAAGCTCGGATGCCTGTCGTTGTGGAACGGGCAGCAAGCCATACCATTGCGGTTGACATTCAGCCCGTAGTGTTTTGCGGCTTGCTTTACGCTGATTGCCGCCTTGATGATTTCATAGATTGTCATAGAAAAACCTCCGTTCATAGTATTCAGAAAGCACGAAACACCCGCCGTGATTGGCAGGGGTTTGGCTCCTTCTACTATGGTTATGCCGGATTTTTCAAAAAACAGGCTAATCGGAGGACAACCCCGTTTCAAAAAACAGGACAACTTATGGATAGATGTAGATTTCTTTACATTAGCATGATAGAATTAAGAAAATGAAAAAACAG
>ENA-OQEB01000133-OQEB01000133.1-human-gut-metagenome-genome-assembly--contig:-NODE-133-length-30054-cov-1.958265_pt1 | contig 30054 bp, 41 predicted proteins | sample MGYA00242787_ERZ504619 | MGnify/ENA primary metagenome ERZ504619 (study PRJEB26092, sample SAMD00036317) | human gut metagenome | host: Homo sapiens | study: EMG produced TPA metagenomics assembly of... | reverse complement strand
CTCGGCTTGCTCATATTTGCCGCTACATGCTCTATCCCCTCTCCGAAGCCGTCGGAAAGCAATTTATCAAACTGCTCAAGGCGTTTTTGATATTCCGCTTCGGGATATATATTTGGATTATAAAAATAGAGTTTAACCGTAAAATGTTCCCGAAGCCTTTCAATAACGGCACTTGAACACGGAGCACAGCAGCATTGAAGCAAAAGCACAGGCTTTTTACCCGTACCCTCGATTTTTTCAAATTCATTTTCCATTAAGGCTTGATAATTCGTTTTCACTTGAAATTGCTTCTTTCGGTAAATATTAAACAACGGAATATGCCGAAAGCTCCGACACATTCCGTTATGTGTTATCAGTTAGCTCTGATACAGCTCATAGGCTCAACGGTAATTGAGTTTACCGTAACCGCTTCGGAATTGTAGTTGAAATAGATAACAATGCTGTTGTTGTATTCCGTGCAGTAAACTCCGTTTTGGATTTGGTAGTGGTTAGTAATTCTTGCCGAACGGAGATTGCCTATTGTGTTATCGGCGAGCGTGTAGTTATCTGCCGCCTGCGTTATCTGCGACTCATAGTTGTACTTTGCGTCAAATTCCTCATTATCAGTCTTTGCGTAAGTCCATTCATACGACGGCATTGCACCGTACTCGATTGATTTGAGAAATGCCTGTTTTGAATTTTCGCTCAGGTTTATAGGCTCATTCGAATAGTCAACTATTCCGTGAAGAACGATTTGCGCAAACGGAATTGCTCTATAAACCGCACCGTCCTCCTCATAAGCTGTCTTAGTCGGAAGATTTACAACGGCGTTTGCATTGGAAAGCATACAGAAATTGCCGTTTTCAATCATCATTTGATGGTTGTTGCCAAGCACGGAAAGCTGCGAGGTAATTATATTGACCGCATTGCTTCTTGTGTGCTTTTCGCCAGAATAGTCCGAATAAAGACTGCTTCCGACATCGTTTATGCTGTAACCGTCAACCTGATAATTCTTGTTATTTTTAATAAATGAAAGCACGCCGTCCTCAAGCTTTGAAAGATTGACGCATAGCTTGTCCTGTTTGCCTTTCCCGCAACAGAGGAATAAATGTTACTATAATCTGTTCTGAGCTTTTCGCCTGTTATATCGTAAGCAGCCGACGACGAAGAGCCCTTTTTGTTATAATTTACAAGGCTCAAATCGGTAAACATTGTAAACTTCTGCGTCTTAACATACTGCTCAAGTGCCGCAAAGTCCTTTTTGCTGCCGAGCGATTTAATCGGAGAAGCCGAGGATATTTCATCCTGATTATCCGCACCGTCAAGCATACCCTTATATCTCAAGGTGATACTGTTTACGCCCTTTGCCTTCAGCTGTCCGAGAAGGTCAAGCGTTTGCTCATAGTCGGACAAGGTCTTATAGGAATGTGCTGAATTCTTCGCTATCGCACCCTGTACGGTCAGCATAAGCGGAATGTGGTCTGTGCTTTCAGCAACAACCTTTGACGGGATAACAGACTCTCTTATAAGCACCTCTCTGCAAGCAGAAGCAAGTCCCGAATAAACTGCGTTCTTGCCCGACAAAAATCTGTAACAGATATTTATTTCGCCTGTATAAGTTTCGCCCACATATCTTGTAGTCTTTTTGCCTGTTGAATTTGTGATATAGGAAACATCGGTTATCCTAAAACTTGCGCCGACACGGTTGTATGTGCCGCCCTCGTTATAAACCTTCCTGTGCGAAGTAATATCGGCTACCGTATCTCGCTTAAACTATACCGAGAAAGGCGTTTTGCGAGGATTTCATACCGAATACGGGCATAATAGCGTCCGCTGATATTTCATCTGTCGGAGCCTGCTTCAATGCCTTATCCTTGCCGTAAACGGAATAGCTTCTTGATTCATAATTGTCCGTCGCACCGCTGCCTGTCATAATAAGCGCACCGCTTGCGTCGGGAACAAAGATATAGTCGTCGCTCTCTGCAACGGTTGATGCGCCGAAATAGTTGAGAAGCTCAAGCTTTTCAATTACATAGCCCTTGCTTACGGTTATGTCGCCGCTGTTGATTTTAGCGTAAAATGCGCCGTCCGCAAGCGAGAAGGTAACGCTGACGGAAGCATAGATTTCTCCGTTTCCGACCTCGTTATAGGCTTTAAGTGCATTCTCGCAGTCAGAGCCATATTATAGGTAACCTGAATACCGTTGTTTACAGGCTTAAAAGAAGCCGAGGAAAACGCAACCGAGTTGTCCTGCGAATTAAGCTTATACTTTCCGCCCTCCGAGGAGAGAGTCATTTCAAGCACCGCCGCAGGTGTGGTTTCGTCGCCGTCGGAAGCCACGGGAAGCGCATACCAGGTTTTGTTTGTGCTTGTGTCCTTAATTGCAACGTTGTAGGTCGTTCTGTCAAAATAGAGTTCAAGCAAGCCCGACCTTGCAACATAAATTAAGGAATTCGTATTTGTAATGTGATTGTTGCGTGCGGAATAAGCGGCTTCGTTGATTTCGGAAGCGGCAGACACCGAGGTTTTGACCTTCGTGGAGCAGGATGACAAGGACAGCACCGCAATCACGATTGCCAAAACAGTTGCGAATATCTTTTTTATAAAGTGATTTTTTTCAAAATTCATATGCTACACCTCACAAACTCGACACACGTCGACTTATATATAATAACATACTTTCTTGAAAATTTCCACTACTAAATCTATCCTGTCATTTTCCTGCGCATTTCCTGAAGCAAAAAACGCTCTCTGCGTGACACCTGCACCTGTGAAAGTCCTAATTTTTCCGCCGTAACGGTCTGTGTTAAGCCTTGTAATATCGCAGTTCTATAAGACGTCTGTCGCTTTCGGGCATTTTTCCGATTATCTCTCGCAGTGCTATTGAATTGTGTATCTGCTCTTCTCCGAAGTCAACGGGAATATCGATTTGACGTTCCCCCTCCTCGTCGGTTGCGGTAAGCGACGCAGGCGGTACGGCGATATTCAAAAGTTCAACCGTCTCAAACTCGTTTATTCCGAGCCTTTCGGACAATTCCGAAACTGTCGGCTCTCTGCCGAGCGACACGGAAAGCTCATCACGCAGCCTTACAGCCTCTCTTGATTTTTCCTTTAATGAACGGCTGACCTTGACTGCGCCGCCGTCCCTGAAAAGCCGCTTTATCTCGCCTAAAATCGCAGGCACGGCATAGGTTGAAAAACGGTAGCCGAGCGTTTCGTCAAAGCCGTCTGCGCCTTGACAAGCCCGAGACATCCTGCCGAGTACAAATCGTCATATTCGATACCCCTGTTCCTGAATTTGTTTGCGCAGGAATGGACAAGCCCTAAATTATTGCTTATCAGCTCATCACGAGTCATTACAAAGCGTTTCTGCCTTTGATTTTTTTGATGATTGTTACAGTCGTACCCACATTTACCCTTGAACGGACCTTGATTTTATCCGAAAAGCTTTCCATTACTGTAAAGCCGAGCCCTGCCCTGTCGCCTCCGAGCGAGGTGTAAAGCGGCTGCATAGCCTGTTCGATATTTTCAATTCCGCACCCCTTATCACGGATTTTTATTTCAACAACCGAGTTTTCAAAAATTCTGACGGTTATGTAAATTTTGCCGACCTTATTCTTGTAAGCGTGAACAATGCAGTTAGTTACCGCCTCGCTGACGCTTGTTTTTATGTCGTTTATTTCCTCGACCGTAGGGTCAAGCTGTGCGGCAAACGACGACACCGCAAGACGTGCATAGCCCTCATTTACCGAACGGCTTTCAAGCTGAATTTTCACTTCGTTTAAGTATTTCATTTTACCGACTCCCTCGCTTTCTTTTTCAATACCGCTATTTTTTCAAGTCCTGCAAGCTGCATAACCCTGTATGCGTGCTCGGACAGATTGACGATATAAAATGAGCAGTTTTTTCCCTCGATAAGCCTGTATCTTCCCATAACAAGCCCTATCCCCGAGCTGTCCATAAAGGTTACATCTCCAAAATCGAGTATCAGCCTGTTCGGTTGACGAAAAGCCACACATTCATCAATTGCCTCTCTTATTTGCGGTGCGTTGTGATGGTCAATTTCTCCGCTTAAAAAGGCTGTGACCGACGTGCCGTTTATTTCTGTTTTAACATTCATTTAATCATTCCTTTCAACGAAATATTACACCGAAAGCGCCAAAAAAATTGTCAAAAAAAGAGCCTTATGAAAAGGCTGAGTGTTCATAAGGAAGTTTTGCTTCAAAACAACATCTTTTTGCGCAATAATTCGTTAAACCCCTCAGATATGCGTTAGCATTATCTGCGGGGTTTGCCTTTTCTTGCATCAAAAATATATTATTTTGAAGTGCATTGCAGTTTCGTAGTTATAAAAATTTTTTATGCCGAAGCCAAGAAATGATGCAAGGCTGTCGCCTTGCGAGGCTTTTTGGCAAAAGCATAATGGATTTTTATGCGAGAAACCAATACTTCCTTATGAACACTCAGCCCACTCATAAGACTCATAATTATATTTACTTCTGTTTTTATCAGAAAAGACCGCCGCCTAATTCGCCAAGCAGGCTTTTCTTTGTTGTCGTGGCTGTTGTCGGAGGAGCACCCCAAACCTGAACATAGATTTCCTTACCACGCTCATATTCCTTACCTGCCTCGGGCGTTACCGTAATAACCTCGTTTGCCGTGTGCGAGCCGTCGTTGTTCTTTTCGACCTTTTTGCATACGAAGCCTGCCTCGGTCAAAAGGTTGAACGCCTTGTTGTAATCCATACCCGAAACGTCGATAAGCGTAACGTATTCAATACCCTTGCTGACGGTCAATTTAAGCTCGGAGCCTTGCTCTGTCTGAGTTCCCGCTTCAAGGTTCTGCCCGATTATAACGCCTGCTTCGGCACTGTCGGAATACTGATAATCAACCGTAAACTTAAAGCGTGTTTTCTGAACCTCGTCATTGGAAATTCTCGAATAGCTCTGTCCGACAAAGTTCGGCACGTCAATCATCGGTGCAACGCCTTCTGTGGTAGGCTCATTGGGATTGTTTTTGAAATGGTCATATGTCATCCATCCTCCGAGAGCCAAAACACCGATACCCAAGCAAATCGCAAACGCAATAAGCGCCATTTTAATTTGCTCGTGCTTCTGCTGCTCCTGACGTGCAAGCTTTTCAAGGCGTTTTCTTTCGGTAACCTCGTCCTCTGTCGTTGTAGGAGCTTCAACCTCACGTTCTCTTACCTCGTGGATAGCGTTTGACGCCATAGTGCTCGGCGAGCCCGAAAGCTCTTCACGAAGTTCGTCTACGGTAGCTGTTCTGTCGCCCGGTTCGATTGTAAGAGCGTGATCGAGAGCCGATACAAGATATGCAGGCAATGCCTCGGCAAATCTCGGCGGAATCATAAGCTTATCGTTGGTTATTCTCTCCGAAGCCTCTGCCGGTGTGCTTCCGATAAGCGCTCTGTAAATTACGGCTGCAATACCGTAAACATCAGTCCACGCACCCGTATCGTCAACATCGTGATACTGCTCGATTGCGGCATAGCCGGGGAACATTTCCGGCTTAACTCTTGTTTTAAGACAACGTGCGGAGGAGATCATAAATCCTGTCAGACGAAGCTTGCCGTCTCTTCCGAGAACAAGCGTATTCGGCGAAATGCCTCTGTGGTAAATGTCCATTGAATGAAGCGAAGCGACCGTTGTAAGCACAGGCATCATAAGGGTTTTAACCTTGTCCCAGCCAAGATAGCCCGTTCTGCTCTTTAAGAGAAAATCCCTCAAGGTAATCGTTTCAAGATATTCGCTTACCGCATACGCTGTGTTGTTTTCCTCAATTATATCGATAACGGGGATAAGCGCAGAAAGGTTTCTGCTCATTGCAAGCTTTCTGTTAAGAGCGAGGAATTCACGCACGCTGTCATAAAAGACAAGTCTGCTGTCCTCGTTTACAATAACCTCAGTCTGTCCTTGCAGTCTTGTTATATTCTCAACAGGCAAAAATTCACGGACTGTTACGGTTTCCCTGCTCTCGTTATCCCAAGCAATATATGTAACGCCGTCGCCCGACGCTGAAATTACCTTGCCGACAGTGTATCTTTCGCCTATAACGGTTCTCAAGGGCAAATACGGTGCAGGTGCAGCCGTATCGTTATGAAATCCGCAAAAGGGGCACTGCTGTACATTTCCTATCTCCTTCATACAACCCATACATAAATTATCTGCTGTCATTTTTATCCTCCGTTAGTTATTCGGTCGATTATTGCATAATTTGAAATTTTTTATTTTGTGCCTGTCGAGCCAAAGCCGCCTGCGCCTCTTGAGGTTTCGTCCAAGTCCGACACCTCTGTAAGCTCGGGAAGCTCAACGGCTTTATAATCATCTGTGCAACTCTTTCAAACGGTTGAATTTCATAGCTTCCGAAATCTGATTGATAACGCCGACGCAAATTTCGCCTCTGTAATCGCTGTCGATAACACCTACGGAATTGAGAAGTCCTATTCCGTGCTTTATTGCTATACCGCTTCTTGAATAGATAAACGCAGCATAGTGCGGATCGTCAAGTCCTATTGCGATACCCGTAGGAATTATTGCGGTTTCGCCTGCCTTCAGGGTCAACGGCTTATCGATACAGGCATATAAATCATAGCCTGCCGAGCCCTCGGTTGCCTTGTGGGAAGCTTTGCGTTTTCTCTTACTTTTTTGATTTTAAGCTCTTTCATTATTCTACTCCTCTGTAAAAAAGTCCTCGGGTAAATTCGCCGTCGGGCGCAGAGTGCTTTTTATAATCGGATATAATCTCTGCCGCCTGTTTTTTTGTTTCAAGCGTGAAAAACATTATATCAAAATCCGTGTTCTTAATTTCCGACAATCTGTCGAGCATATATGTAGGTCTTGAATTGAGAAGCTGTGAAAAGCCGTTTTCGCAAATCACGGGGAATGAAATCCCCTTTCTGTCGGTCAAAGAGCTGTTTTTTTTGCACTCGGCACAGGTCTTTCGTTTTTAACGGGACAATTTCTCGTAAGCATAAGCGGAGTCCTGCCGTAAACGGCACAGCCTCGCTTGACGTTTCCGCAAAGCTGTGAAATTTTCGCAACAGTCAATTCATATGACAAAACCGCTTCTTTAATTCCGAACTTTTCCAAAACCTTTAATGATTGCGAGTTAAATACATTCAAAAACGGGCCGCCGATTATCTCAACTCCTGCCTCTTTCGCCGCACAAACGGCATCAAGGGTGTTGCAAAGGGCATATTTAGCACCGCTTTTTCTGATTTTCTCAACTATCTTATCGTAATTCCCGAAAATTCCTCTCGGTACGCTCACACCTGCCGAATGTTTTTCTAAAATGCTCCTATCGGTATCAAGCGGCAGGAACATTCTGTCGCAGGAAGCATTTTCGGGTATGCTTTCGGCATTGTTAAAGCAGAGATAGAGCCTTTTGCTCCCCCTCGCCCTGTCCTGCAAGCGAAAATCAAATTCTTTTAATTCTCTTTCGGGGACTTCGGTCAATTTTTCCGATAACTCCGCCAAAACCTCACGTCTTAAAGCGTTTATCGCCGAAACGGGTATACTTATGCCGTCGGAAATATCCGTATGTATTTCTCCCGAATAAAAGACCGTACCGCCGCACTTTTCAAGCTGTGTTTTGACCGTTTCCTCTGTCAAGGGTCTGTTTATAGCCTTTTCGCAGACAATATCAGCCTGCTTAAAAGCGTTAATTCTGCCCGTCTTTGCGGCAAGCGTCGGTGCTTCATTTTCACAAGCCGTGAACACAAAGTCAACCTTATGTACGGGCATTTCTTTCTCGTATATTTTTCGTATTTTTTAAGTAATTCCGTTGTCGCAGAGGTTACGTTTTCTTTTTCTCTTTTACCGAACATATTCCGTCCGAGGGAAGATATATAATAGCCATCCGTAAAGCCTGAGCGTGAAAACAGCGACTGCAATTCATTCTGCCTTTGCTGTGTATATGCTCCGTCAAGGCTTTCCCTGCAAGCTGTAACCGCCGCCGAAACGTATTCGGGACGTTTCATTCTTCCCTCGATTTTGAAGGAAGCTATGCCCATATCGGAAAGCTCCGAAAGATATTCGACAAGCGACAAATCCTTTAAGCTCAAATCCGTACCCGTACCGCCGTCAATTTGAAACGGCAATCTGCAAGGCTGTGCGCAAAGTCCTCTGTTTCCGCTTCGTGAGCCGAGCATTGCAGACAAAAGGCATTGACCCGACACGCTCATACAAAGTGCGCCGTGGACGAACACTTCAAGCTCTATGGGTGAATTTTCGGCTATATATTTAATTTCCGATTTTGAAAGTTCTCTGGCAAAACCGCCCTTGAAAAGCCCAAATCGGCAAGCGCCCTAATTCCCTCAAGCGTTCCTGTTGAAAGCTGGGTTGAGGCGTGCATTTCCATCTCGGGACAGATACTTTTTACTATCCTCGCAACGCCCAAATCCTGAACTATGACGGCATCTACTCCGCTTTCGCATATCAGACGCACGGTTTTTTCAAGCTCCGAAAATTCGCTGTCCGAAACAAGCGTGTTAAGCGTAATATGGCATTTTACCGAATGGAGATGGCAAAAATCAACCGCCCTTTTAAGCCCGTCGCCGTCGAAATTGTCGGCATTTCTTCTTGCATTAAAAGCACCCGTGCCGAAATACACGGCGTTTGCACCGCTTCGCACCGCCGCAACAAGAGAGTCAAAATTGCCTGCCGGCGCAAGAATTTCAGCCATCATGCTCTTCGGAAACAGATTTATCTGATTGATTTCGCTTTCGCATCTGCTTTCATTCTGTCAATTTCTCTTTTATAGAAATCTCTTTCGGACTGTGCCTTTGCGGTGTCCTCAAGATAATTTTTCATATCCGCACGAAGCTCCTCCGTTTTCTTTTCAGCCTTTTTGCAGTTGCAACCGTATTCGAGTGCTATAAGCACTGCAATCTGACTTGTTGAAATGAAAGGATTTTCCGTTCTTATCTCGTTTATTTTGGAGTCGATCTCCTTTGCGAGCTCCATTGTAGCTCAACGCTTTCGTCTGTTCTGAGTGAGTAATCCACTCCTGCTATATTGATTTTAACGCTGTTCTTTTCCATAATCAAAGCACCTCTGTTCCATTCCTAAATTACGTCTACTCTTTATTATACATTAAAGTTTGGAAAACTGCAATAACATTATACTTTACAAGCCGTAACAAAGCACTTCAAAGCTCAAGGTTACGCTAAGTCTCTGTAAAGTATTTAACCTTGCCTGCTCCTTTTCGCCCGTTTTGTAATAATACGGCGTCATAGCGAACAAATTTTTAATATCCTCCATGCAGGCTATGTCTGCGGTGTATTCAACCCTCTTGCTCTTTAAGAGCTTGAAGCCCTCTATTTCAAAGGATGACGGCTCATTTTTGTAAGCCTTATCATAAACCGCCTGCTTTAATTCGAGCAAATGGTTTTCAAGCGGAATTACCATAAGCATACGACCGTCGGGCTTTAATATTCTCAAAAATTCCTTTTCGCTGTGTGGAGAAAAGATCTCGGTTATCATATCGGCACAGCTGTCGGGTAACGGAATATCGAACGAGCTTGCAACGGCATACTCAACGGTTTTATTCCTCTTTGCCGCTACCGCAAGAGCATCCTTTGAAATGTCAAAGCCGCAAACCGTCCTGTCGGGTAATACTTCGGCTATTTTCGAGGTATAGTATCCCTCGCCGCAGCCGCAATCGACTATTATATCTCCGGTAGCCGTAAATTCACGGCACATTTTAACAATCGCCTCACGCAACGGCTCATAATATCCTTTATCGAGGAAATCACGCCTTGCAGATACCATAAGCTTATTATCGCCGTGGTTTCCGCCTGTGCTTTTAAGTAAAAGATTTACATATCCGCTTTTCGCCATATCAAAGCAATGACCGTTTGAGCAGATAAGAGATTTTCCCGTTTTATTGAGTTCGTTTTTACAAACAGGGCATATAAACATATAATCACCGATAATATATTATTATAAATCGGCGGAAATTTCAACCGCTAATGCATTAGAAAAAATTATATCTTAATTCACCCGAAAAAATTGCCATAAAAGGTGTGTTTTTTGTGTTTGCCTATAAACAAAAAAATCCCGCTAAGCGAGATTCTTTCATTATCACATAAATTATTTCGATGCAGTGTTCTTTTCAAGGAAATCAATAAGCTCTGTTTTCTTGCTGTCGGACAAAAGCCTGTACTTTGCAAGAACGCCCTTTTCCTCTTTTGAAAGCGTACTTACAAGCTGATTACCGCTTTTTTTCTTATACTGTACGGGAATGTCCTCCACATTAAGCGGAACCGTCGTATCAATTTCAAGTATAAAGTCGGAGCTGACGCCGAAAACCTTAGCAATTTTACTAAGGAGAACAACATCGGGCTTATTCCTCCCCGTTTCATAGGAAGCATAGGTGGAGCGCTCAATTCCGATTGCATCCGCAAGCTCCTGCTGGGTAAACTTATTAGCTTTTCTGATTATCTTTAGTTGTTCACTCAACATATCAATCACCGTTCCTTTAATACTGTATTTTAATTATAATTCCAAAGTCAATCAAAGTCAATCAAAATTGTGTTTGAATATAACAACAAAGGCGTCCTCTGTCAGAACGCCTTGTTATTTGTTCAATTATACTTAAATGCACGCTCGGTCTTTATATCTATATACATACCCTATTAACCTATTCCGAATCAATATATGGATTAGCATAGACTTTAACAAGACTATCTGTATAATCTGTTTCTATACATTCCCCCAAAATAGAAAGGAAACCTCTTATAAAGTCATCTCCAACATAAAATTCATCATTGTCTTTATAAAAATACGGTTCACATTCTGTATAGCCGTTAAGGGCAAACAAGTTATAATAATCATTTACTTTCGCACTTGTCAGTGTAATAGTGTCAAGGTCAAGCTTATACTTAATGCCCTTGCATTTAACTATTGCAATAGTGTCGTTTTTCCATTCAACTGTACCGCCCATTTCTTCAACTATCCTGACAAACGGAACAACAGAATATCCGTCTGAATGAATTTTAACAGTTATATCTTCACATTCTTTATCGTTTACAATAAGCTTGCCGTCTTTCCAATTTGAAAAATCAATATTATGATATTGCGTTATATCCCGTTTAGGATAAACAGGGGGTCTATTATTAACAGCGATAACTATTACAATTATCGAAATTATCAAAACAACTGACATTATAAATGCAATCATAAATTTTTTTGTTTTCATATTTACCCCCCTCTAATTACCACTTCGCTATTTTCATTATAATTTCAAAGGCAATCAAAGTCAATCAAAATTGTGTTTGGATATAACAAAACCGCCTGCCGATGCAAGCGGTTTTATTGTAACTGTTAAATCAGTTAATTTCCGAAAGTTTAACTGCTCTGTGCTCATTTGCAGACTTTTCTGCTGCAAGTGCGATTTTAACAGACTGCAAGCCTGCGTGGATACCGACGGGTGTTTCGGTGTTGTTCTCAACTGCCGAGCAGAACTGTCTTACCTCCTCGGAGAAGCTCTCCATATATCTTTCAAGGAAGAAGTAAAGCGGTTTTTCGCCCGTTACGCCGTCAGCGGTAGAAATTACGGCAGATGAAAGCGTATCGTTCGAGGTTGCAACCATACCCTTTGAGCCGAAAAGCTCTGCTCTCTGGTCATAGCCGTACATAGCCTGACGGGAATTGTCGATAACAGCAAGTGCGCCGTTTGCCATTTTAAGAGAAATGATAGCGGTATCAAAATCGCCGTACTCACGGATTGACGGATTGATAAGAGCGTCTGCGTAAACATAAAGCTCTTCAACGTCGCTGTTTGTAAGGAAGCAAGCCATATCAAAATCATGGATTGTCATATCAAGGAAAATGCTTGCCGCACAGTAGCCAACGGGTGGTGCCTGCGGGTCTCTTGATGTAATTTTAAGAATTTGAGCATCGCCGATCTTGCCCTCGTCATAAGCCTTGCGAATAGCCGCAAAGTTATGGTCAAAGCGACGGTTAAAGCCAACCTGGAATTTGACCTCGGGATGAGCCTTGAGTGCGTCTGCGATTTCAAGGATTTTATCAACTGTATTTGCCAAGCGGCTTCTCACAGAAAACGTGCTTGCCTGCATTGATAGCCTCGATTGAAATGGGTGCGTGTGTGTCGGTTGACGAGCAAACCATAACAGCGTCGATTTCAGCGTCGTTTATGATTTCCTTGTAGTCCTTATAAACCTTTTCAACGCCGAAGCTTCTGATAAAGCTTTCTGTTTCATCGTTCATAAAGGGGTCAGCCATTGCAACTACGGTTGCATTTTTTACATGGTAGCAAATTGACTCAAGATGTACCTTGCCGATACGACCTGCGCCGATAATACCGATTTTTAACATAACAATCTCTCCTAAATATAATATTTATCATTCTCCCATTTTCGGGGATTTTCATTTATGTACTGCCAAATATTCAAATATGAATTCTCATTGCGTATAACATGTTCATAAAATGATGTTTGAAATATTTTTCGCCCTTTCATATTATCAACCTTATTACACTTGATTGCCGTCAAGGACTTAAAAGTGCAAATAACATCTGTTAGTGTAGGGCGGGGGCTTGCTCCCGCCGTTTTTCCTTGAAAAATAATGACAAAGTGTATATGATTTGGCATTATTACATATTCGTCAATCTTTACAAAATCAAACCTATTTTCAATATCGAGTAATTGTTCCTCTATTATTTTACCGATTTTTGTTAATCGAACAATTGTGTCGCCATATCTCTTTTTCGGCGGAGCAAGCCCCCGCCCTACATTATCAGGATATATTTTACTGAAAATATTTTTTCATTTGATTTGAGCAAACCGTTACAAAATAATATCCGTTATTGCTGTAATCATAACATTTTAACCTTGTATGTTTTCGTTTTACAAGCTTAACTTTATTTTCCATTTTGCTTTATTTACAAAGTCTGTCGTAAATCTTCAAAATATCGTCAACGGATATTTCTTTGATTGTGTTTGACGGCGAGCCGGATGCAAATGCGTCCTCTGCCATCTTGGGCATTGCCCTGCGGAACTCATCTAAATCAATTCCGTAACCCGATACGCTCGGGATATTGCATATGTCGCAAATTTCCTTGCAAGCCGAAACGAATTTCCTTGCGCCCTCTGCGTCGGAGTCCGCTTCGTCTGCTTTTCCGATTGCACGAGCCATATCTGCAAAGCGTTTTTCAGCGCCGTCGCAAACATAGTCGAAGCACTCTGTCATAAGCATTGCGTTGCTTATTCCGTGCGGAACATGGAAAAGTGCGCCTATCGGACGAGACATACCGTGAATTATCGTAACCGAAGCGTTATTAAACGCCGTGCCTGCCTCAAGTGCGGCAAGGCTCATCTGTGCTCTTGCTTCAACATTTTGCGGCTCACGGTAAGCTATCGGAAGATACTCGAAAATCCTTTTGACAGCACTCAAAGCAAGGTCGTCTGTCATAGGCTGTGCCTTGCGTGAGGTGTAAGCCTCGCTTGCATGGCAAAGTGCGTCAAGTCCCGTAGCCGCCGTGACGGAAGGCGGTGCGGTCATGGTAAACGCAGGGTCGTCGATTGCAAGGTCGGGCATAAGCACCGCACCTTTTAAGAGCATTTTAATATCCTTTTCGGTGTTTGTGATAATCGTAAACTGTGTAGCCTCCGAACCTGTGCCGCTTGTGGTCGGGATTGCAACCATAGGCGGAGTCGGAACTGTAATTACCTTGCCGAGAAAATCATTGATTGAACCGCCGCTTGTGGCAACTGCGCCGATTGCTTTCATGGTGTCAATCGGAGAGCCGCCGCCGACAGCGATAAGAAAATCGCAATTCTCGTCATTCCAAGCTTTCAAGCCTGCTTCGACAATTTTATCGGTAGGCTCGCCCGTTACGCCGTCAAAAATCGCATACTGTGTGCTGCTCTTATCGAGTATATCCGTAACTCTCTTGGCATTTCCGAGCTTAACCATCATAGGGTCGGTAACAATAAGAGCTTTTTTGCCGAAGGCGGAGATATGCTCCGAAGCGTCGGACAGTGCATTTTCGCCGTAGAATACCTGTTTGGGCATAATGAACTGATAACTCATTTTACACCCTCCGATTAAAGTCCTGCTTTTTCAGCGATATATTTTCTTGCCTTTATAGCATATTCAAGCGGATTTGCGATTGCCGGGTCCTGCTCTGCCTCGACAAGAACATAGCCCTCATAGCCTGTCTTTTCAAGAACGTCGAAAATGGGCTTGAAATCAATTACACCGTCGCCGGGGACTGTAAAGGTGCCGAGCCTTACGCCCTGCAAGAAGCTCAAATGCTCTCTCTTAACCTGTTCAACCTTTTCGGGACGAATATCTTTAAGATGTACATGACGGATACGGTCCGCATATTTATTGAGCACCGACATATAGTCCTCACCGCAATAAGCAAGGTGTCCGCAGTCGAAGAGAAGTCCGAAAAGCTCGGGATCTGTATTAGCCATAAGTCTGTCGATTTCCTCTTCGGTCTGAACGACCGTTCCCATATGATGATGGAAGCAGAGCTTAATACCCATATCCTTTGCAACCTTACCGAGCTTGTTGATTCCCGTGCAAAGAGTGTCCCATTCCTCGTCGTTCATAACATATTTAGCCTCAAAAATCGGCTTATCCGTGCCTGAATAGAGTGTCCCTGCTCGGACATTCCGACAACCTTAGCACCCATTTCCTTTAAGAAGGTGATGTGCTCAATAAAGTCCTTTTCAACCTCTTCATAAGGCTTTGTTGTAAGGAAGGATGAAAACCAAGCGTTGCAAATCTGCATACCGCGAAGCTCAAGTGCCTTTTTAAGCACAGCAGTATCACGGGGATACTTATTACCAACCTCACAGCCTGTAAATCCTGCAAGAGCCATTTCGGAAACGCACTGTTCAAATGTGTTTTCCGCACCCAAATCGGGCATATCGTCATTTGTCCATGCTATCGGCGCAATGCCGAGCTTTACTTTGTTTTTGTCAAGCATATCAATATTTTCTCGCTTTCTCTTGATTTTCTTTTTTATTCAAATAAGCCTTTTTAACGGCTTCATTTTGAGATGTACTTGCAACGCCGACATTCCACCACGCACCGTAGCCGTCGGTCATTGATTTGGGAAGAACCTTTATATCGATAAGCGTTGAAACGGTCTGCTTTTTGGAGTCCTCCAACGCAAATCTAAGCTCCTCGGGAGTCCTTGCGGTATAGGTCTTTACACCGTAGCCCGAAGCACATTTAGCAAAGTCAATCGGTACAAGGTCGCCCAAAAGATTGTTATTTTCGTCTCTGAAACGGAACTCTGTGGCAAGGTTTCCGATACCGTTTGACATTTCAAGATTATTTATACAACCGAATCCGCTGTTATCAAAAAGAAGTACATTTATCTTCTTTTTCTCTTGAATTGAGGTTATAAGCTCTGAATGGAGCATAAGATAGCTGCCGTCGCCGCACATTGCGTAAACCTCTTTATCGGGGCAGGCAAGCTTTGAGCCGAAAGCACCTGCAATTTCATAGCCCATACAGGAATAACCGTATTCCATATTGTAGGAATAAAGGCTGTCGGACGTCCACATTCTCTGAAGGTCGCCCGGAAGTGAGCCTGCCGCACCTACGCAAACTGCGTCGTCGTCGATAATCTCACGAACCATTGAAACCGCCATTGTCTGAGTGATAGTGCCGAATTTTTCCGCAAATTCGGGAATTGTGCGCTCATCTCTCGCCTTGATAAGCGGTTCAAAATTCTCATCAAATCTATACTCTGCAAGGCGTTTCATTTCGTCTGCCCAGCCCTTGCGAGCCTGTGCAATTTCAGTGGTGTATGCCGACTTATAGCCGTTTTCTCTCAATTTATCCGAAAGAGCCGCAAGACCTAATTTCGCATCACTCACAAGTTTTGCGGCACCGAGCTTATAAGCATCAAAACGTGAGGTGTTGATTGTCAAAACCTTTGCATCACTTCTGAAAAGAGACTTTGAGCCCGTTGTGAAATCGGAAAATCTTGTTCCGACGCGAGAATGACATCAGCCTCTTTCGCTATAACGTTTCCTGCCGAGTTGCCCGTAACGCCAAGACCGCCGAGGTTATATTCATTGCTTGAATGACAAGCGGTTTTACCCGATTGAGTTTCGGCAAACGGGATTTTAAACTCCTTGCAGAAGCGTTCAAGCTCCTCGCCTGCCTCTGAATATCTTACGCCGCCGCCGCAAATCACAAGCGGTTTTTTCGCTGTGAGAAGAATTTTGACAATATCGTCAACCTCCTCAACGGACGGTGCAACTCTCGTAATTTTATGTACTCTCTTTTGCAAGAATTCGTCGGGGAAATCATAGCTTTCGCCTCAACGTCCTGCGGAAGCGAAATACAAACAGCACCCGTTTCGGCTGTATCCGTAAGCACTCTCATTGCGTTTATCATAGCGGACATAAGCTGCTCGGGACGTGCAATTCTGTCCCAATATCTTGTAACTGCCTTGTAAGCGTCATTGGTAGTTGTAGCAAGTGAATTTACCTGCTCAAACTGTTGAAGAACGGGGTCGGGCTGACGGGTAGAAAACGCATCTGCCGGTATGAGCAAAAGCGGAACGTGGTTGACCGTTGCCGTTGCCGCCGCCGTAATCATATTCGCAGCACCCGGTCCTATTGACGAAGAACAAGCGATAATTTTTCTACGGTTGTTCATCTTTGCAAAAGCAGTTGCGGCATGAGCCATTCCCTGCTCATTCTTGCCCTGATAAACAGTAAGTCCGCCTCTGTCGGAGTCAAGAGCCTCGCCGAGACCGCAAACTATACCGTGTCCGAATATTGTAAAAATTCCGTCAACAAACTTTGTTTCTTTTCCGTCAAAGGAAACATATTGATTGTCAAGAAATTTAACAAGTGCCTGTGCGGTAGTCATATATGCCATAGTTTTATCTCCTTATTTCTCATCTAAAAGCCATTTGTGTTCAGGTGCGTCAATTCTCGTCTTTTTCCACGGATCGCCGTCAAGATGTCTTATCATCCAAACATAGCACATTTTGTATCCGGGTGCAGCCACCTGCTGATGCGTGTGCATGGGGGTTACGCAAAGGCAGCCCTTGTCGCCGACTTTATAGCAATCATCTCCGTTAAAGCCGACGCCGAAGCCTGCGGTTTTTCAAATTCATAATAGTAAACCTCGGGTTGCGGATGATAATGCGGCGGATAGCTCGTCCAACAGCCCGGTTTGTGGAAAACCTCGCCCAAAACAAGCTTTGAATACGGAGCATTTTCATAGTCAAACACCGTAAGCACCTGCCTGTCTGCCGTGCCGTCCCATTGGTCTGCGCCAAAGTGCTGAACGGTCATATCTTCGCCTTTATAATAATGAACGCCGAAATCGTTTGAGTTATCAGTCTGCTCAATTACAAATCTCGACTCCCCGTTCGCCTTAACGGTTACGGTGTTATTCCTTGCAAAATGAATTGCCGTCGCCTTGTCAAGAAACGGAGAACGCCTCTTTGCGTTTTCGGTTTTACCGTCAAAACAAAATCGACATCGCCTGCCATCAAAAGCAGAGCCGTTTCGTTTTCCGCCTCACAAAAGGTCATTTCCTCGCCTGCTTTGAGAATTTTAACTCTTATATCCATCAGCATATCGGAGTTTTTGCCGTTTCTCTCGCAGAGGATTTTTTCGTTGTTTTCGTTGAATTTAGGATTTTCGTACATAATATTACCCTCGTTCATATAAATTAAACTTTTATCTTATCATCCGTAAGCGAAGCACTTGCGGTTTTTATCGGTATTTCCTCGCCGAGATAGGTGGGCTCGGGCTTTGCTATGCAATAAAAGAAATCCTTTACCCTTGCCGCCGCTTCTCTAATGTTATTTGTAACGGGATATTTAAGCTCCTCCCTGTCGAGTCCGTAAGCCTCAATGCCAAGCTGCCTTGCAATATACACGGCCCTGTAAAGGTGGTATTTTTGCGTTACGATAAGCACCTTTTGAGCCTTGAAAACATCCCTTGCACGATACATTGACTCATAGGTCGAAAAGCCTGCGTGATCCATAAACACGCAATCCGCCGAAGCACCGTTTTCAACAAGATAATCCTTCATAGCATTTACCTCGTCATAGCTTTTCGTGCCGTGATCGCCCGAGACAAGAAACCTGTCGCTACACCCTTTGTTGTATGCCTCAAGAGAAAAATCAAGTCTTTCCTTTAGCATAGGCGACGGCTTACCGCTCCAAAGCCCTGCGCCAAGCACCAAAATACAATCATAGCTGTCCGCTTTCAATTCGTCCACGGTAACAAAATTCTTTTTAGAAAAAGAAATCATATATGCGTTAATGCCGATTACCGCCGAAAAAAGCAAAATACAAGCACATAAAAGCGTACCGATAATGCCCTTGAAGATCTTGTTTTTGAACAGCTTTTTCATATGGCATCCTTTCTGCAAATCAAAGAGGGAGCGAAACGATAAATACTTTTACACCCTTGCAATCATTTCGCCGTATTCTTCTTTTCTTTCTTTATAAAGTCCTTGACCTGCTTCGACAGTGGCATATCCTGTGAGCAAGCGTGAGAAGCAACAAGCATAGCCGCCGAAGCCGAGCCGAATTCAAGAGCGTCGATTATTTCATAGCCCTCAAAAAGTCCGTAAAGGAATGCGGAAGCGTAACCGTCTCCGCCTCCGAAGGATTTAAGAAGCTTAACGGGAAACGGCTTAATGTTATAGCTCTCGCCGTCATTTGTATAGGCTGTTGAGCCCTCCTTGCCATGCTTGATTACCACTATTTTTAGCATTTTGCGAATGCCAATATTTAGCTGTTTCCTCGTCGGTCATCCCCTGCTTTACGAGCTTTTCGGTAAGGTCATATTCCTCACGTGAGCCGAGAATAATATCCGCCTCACGAGCAACTGTTGAATAATAGATTGAAATTTCATCGTCATTTTTCCAATTATACGCACGGTAGTCAATATCAAAAATAATCGGAACACTATTTCTCTTTGCAAGCATAACAGCCTTGAGTGCCGCCTCTCTTGACGGGCTTTCGCAAAAGTGCGGTGCCTGAAATCAAAATAGCCTTACCCTGCTTGATATATTCCTCGTCAATATCCGAAACCTCCAATTTTAAGTCAGCCGCTTCGTTGCGGTACATAACGATTGAGCTTTCCGTTTCGGATTTAATTTCGGTAAAGGTAAGTCCGATTTTCTCGCCGTTTTCACATCTCTTAACTCTTGAGGTGTCAATTCCCTCTTTCTCAAAGAAATCTGTTACGAATGTACCGAGCTGGTCGTCGGAAACACGGGCAAAAATCCGCATTTTTTACCGAGTCTCGCAAGTCCTACCGCAATATTTGCGGGAGAGCCGCCGAGGTATCTCTTAAAGGTCGTGCTTTCGTTAAGCGGACAGTAATAATCGACGGGATTCAAGTCAACCGCAATTCTGACCCAAAAGAATAAGGTCATATTTTTTCGAAGAGTCAAATTCTATGTATTTCATAATTATCTCCTTAATTATTCCATATTGAAAACTTTAATATGTCTTTTAACGTTTTGGTAAACTCCCTCAACCTCACAGGCAGAGAGCTCAAAGTAATTGGCTTTTTCCTTGTTATCGCAATAAGCCTTTGCATAAGCCGCCAAATTGTCAAAGGAAGCAGTTGCTATATTTATCTTGCGAACACCGAGTGAAATTGCCCTTTGGAACTGCTCGTCGCTTATTCCCGTACCGCCGTGAAGCACAAGCGGTGTGCTGACTTTTTTATGTATTTCCTCAAGCACGTCAAAGCGAAGCTCTGGAAGAACGGGATAATTTCCGTGTGCGTTTCCGATTGCCACCGCAAGAGCGTCAACTCCCGTTTCGTCGCAAAAGCGTTTAGCGTCGTCGGGATTTGTGCAAAGAATTTCATGGCTTTTGCCCTCGCCCTCGTTTCCGCCGACAACTCCCAATTCAGCTTCAACGGTTGCTCCGTATTCCTTCGCTGTTTCAACCACGCCTTTTACAGTTTTAATATTTTCCTCAAGCGGTAAAAGTGAGCCGTCAAGCATTACCGATGTAAAGCCGATATCAAGAGCCTGTTCAACCGTTTCAACATTTAAGCCGTGGTCAAGATGCACTGCAATATCAACATCGGCATTTTCAGCCGCCGCAAGCATCATCGGTCCCATCAATTCCAAAGGAGAGCTTTTAAGCCTTACCTCTGCTATCTGCAAAATAATGGGGGTTTCAAGCTCCTCTGCCGCCTTGACGGCACCCATAACCATTTCCATATTTCCGACTGAAAAAGCACCGACGGCAATGCCTTTCTTTTCGGCTTCTTCAAGCAATTTTTTCATCGGGACAAGTGCCAATTACAACACACACCTTTCTGCTTTTAAGACCTGTAATTTACAGTAAGTTATATATGGATAATATACCACTAAAGCAGCAGTTTTTCAATGTATTTTTAATAAAAAATTGTGCAATAATCGCAAAAAATCAGCTGCAAAAGGTCTGACCGAAAAAAGACAATCCGCAACTGAAATATTTTTGTTTAATATCAATACAGCTTAAAAATATAGCATATAATTCCATATAAAAAGGCTGCCGACGTGCCGTAAACAATTACAGGTCCGGCTATCGAAAACAGCTTTGCTCCCGTTCCGAGAATTTTACCTTCGCTTCGAAATTCCATTGCAGGCGAAACGATGGAATTTGCAAAGCCCGTTATCGGAACTATCGTGCCTGCTCCTGCGTGCTTTGCGATTTTGTCAAACACGCCGATACCCGTCAAAATTGCCGTCAATACTATAAGCACAACCGAAGTCAAGGTCTTTGTTTCCTGCTCGTTAAAGCCTGATTTTCGGAACAGATACATCAGCACTTGACCGATAAAGCAGATAAATCCGCCTATAAAAACGCTTTCAGACAATTTGTAAGCTTAGGAGATTTCGGAGAAGCCTTTTTCGCCATATCGGAGTATTCTTTACCTGTTGTTGACATAACAATCACCTCTTTTTGTATTTTTACCGTTAAAGACTTAAAAATTCATAAATTATTTATTGATTTATATGTGAATTTACTATAAAATTTATATTGTTAGGCGGTGTTTACGAAATGAGTTTAATCGAAGTAAAAGACATTTACAAAATTTATAATCCTGGAGAAAACGAGGTCAGAGCACTCGACGGCATAAACCTCACTATCGAAAGAGGTGAGTTTGTCGCAATCGTCGGTCAATCCGGCTCGGGTAAATCAACGCTTATGAATATGCTCGGACTTTTGGATGTTCCGACAAGCGGCGAATACTACCTTGACGGCGAAAACGTTTCGCATATGACGGACGATCAGCTGTCCGAAATACGCAACAAACAAATCGGCTTTATTTTCCAGGGCTTCAACCTCATTTCAAGCCTTACCGCACAAGCAAACGTCGAGCTTCCGCTTGTTTACAGAGGTATGCGACCAGACGAACGCCACAAACTCTCTAAAGAGGCACTCGAAAGAGTCGGACTCGCACACAGAATAAACCATCTTCCGAAGCAGATGTCGGGCGGTCAGCAGCAAAGAGTTGCGATTGCAAGAGCAGTTGCCGCACGTCCGCCGATTATCCTTGCCGACGAGCCGACGGGTAACCTTGACAGCCGTTCGGGCGAGGATGTTATGAAAATTCTCAAGGGTTTGCATGAAGAGGGCGGCAGAACAATAATTCTTATCACGCACGACAACGGAATAGCCGATCAGGCAAAACGTGTTATCAGAATACAGGACGGTCAAATCGTTGACGACTATATTAACAAATAAAAATTCAAGTAGCTATTGTAATTTCGATTTAATTGGTATATAATAGCAAATGTATATTGATTTTCTTAGGAGGTGGCAAAATGTTAGATCCGAACAAGACCATAAAATTTTCCATTAAAGATGAGTGTGATGAGCAGATGCGTCAAACCCTGCTTGCAGTTTACACCGCTTTGCAGGAAAAGGGCTACAATCCCATAAGCCAGATTGTCGGATATATACTTTCAGAGGACCCGACGTACATTACCACTCATAATAACGCACGCAGCCTTATACGCCGCCTTGACAGAGATGAACTTTTGCAAACTCTCGTTAAAGAATATCTCAAATCAAGTTCCGAAAAGTAATTGAGGTGTAAAAATGGCTGAAAAGAAAAATGATTTTTTGACTTATAAGGGCAAGCCCCTTGTAAGAAACGGAAATACCATTTACTATGGCGATATGAACGACGATTACGTTATTATGATGCGTATTTTGAGCTCGAAGGAGTTCGGCGATACCGATCTCGCTTCAAAGGTATCCGTTCAGCTTGTCAATACAGACCCGAATGTCAGCATTAAAGAAAAAATCGTTAAAACAAGCGAGAAAAAAGGTCTTTATGCGGCAATGGATATTGCAGACATCTGGTTGACAAGAGCGTTGAATCCCAAAGACGAATAATTTCAAAGCTAAAAAATCCGCTAACCAAATTGGTTAGCGGATTTTTCTCTGTCTGTTTTTATTCAATTTCGGCTTTCGGGTCATCGCCGAGACGGTAAAGAAAGTGCATACTTAAAAGGCAGATAAGCGCGCCGATAAACGGAATAGCTCCTGTCATAACGTATATCTTTTCCGCAACGCCCGAAGCCTGCTCCAAAGCACCGAGGGTTTCATCATAGCCCGTAAATCCGAGCGACAAAGAAATTATAGCTGCGCCAAGTCCCTGCGCCACTTTTCTAAACAGTGAATAGGTTGCGTAAATCGAGCTTTCCTCTCTCCTGCCCGTTTTCATTTCCTGATAATCTATGCAGTCCGCAACAAGCGCCCAAGTAAGAACAAGATAGAATGCCGAGCCGAACATTGCAATTCCGATAAAAACAATCCAAATATAAGGGTTTTCAAAGCGTACAAAGGTAGCGATACCGCTTGCGATTGCCGAAATCAAGAAGGGATATGTGCAAAGCTGCTTCTTTGTGAATTTCTTTGAAAGAGGCTTTACCGCAACTATGCCCAAAACCGTCGGCAAGCCTGCAATTATTGTAGCTATCGGAATTATTTCAGTATTCTTAAAATAGCACATAAAAATATACTGCATTGAGGTTGTAACAGTCATCATCAATGCAAGATATGACATTGACGAGATTGTAACGCCGAGCATATTCTTATTCTTAAAGAATGAGGCAAGCGTTTTGAAATAATTGAATTTCTGTGACTTGTCAACTACTGCGGGAGCAAGTCTTTCAATTGTCAGCTTGCGTAGAAGAATAAATGAAATAAAGCCGATAACGCCCATTACAGCGACGATTATAAAGAACAGATTGCCTCTCGGGTTTTTGTCTTTATCAAATACAATAGCAGGGAGTAAAACCATAACAGGAATCTGTGCAAACATTGCGCCGACGCTTCTGACGGTTGAAAGAGCGCTTCTTTCCTCGGGAACATCCGTGATTACCGACTGCATTGAACCGTAAGGCACATTTACACTTGTGTATGAAATACTCCATATGCAATAAAGACCGAAGCACATTGCAATTTTAACACCGTACGGAAGTGACGGAGCGTAAATGAAAAGCAATACGCTTGAAATGAGAAGCGGTAAGCTCGCCCATTTTATCCAAGTCTTAAACTTGCCCTCTTTACCCGGGCTTTGCAGAGTCGCAAAGTCCGCCGATAATCGGGTCGTTAATTGCATCGAAAATCTTTGCGAGTAAAATGATAATTGCAAAATGCTTGGGCTTTATACCCATACAGGTTACATAGAACAGCATAAGATAGTTGTTAATAAAAGCAAAGCTCATATTACAACCGAAGTCGCCGAGAGCATAGCCGACTTTATCACGCACACCAAAAGGCTTTATTTGTTTATCCTGCATTCTAATCCCCCTAATTGAATTAAATTAAAATACATAAATATTATATACTCATTCTATGTAAATTATCAATTCGCAAAGTTACTATATTTTAATACGGCAATACGGCTAAAATCACAAGAGAAAATTTAGCAAAAGAAAAAGCACCCACACATTAAGTGCGAGTGCCGAATATCAGAAATATAAATTCCTTAGTCTTCGTTCTTTTTCTTCATTGTAACTGCAACTGCTGCTGCGCAAACTGCAACTGCTGCTGCTGTTGAAACATAAAGCTTGCCGCCTGTTTTCTTAATATCAACAGAATTCTTGTTGCTGTCGGGTTTAGCTTCGGGAGCTGTTGTCTCGGGAGCCTTTGCGCCCTTATCGGTTACGTTGATAGCAAGCTCATCGCCGTTAACTGTAACAGATGCGTTTGTACCGTCAATAGCGTCTGTTGCAGATGCTTTGAAAACGCCGTCCTTCTTGAGAACCTTGAACTTAGCTGTGAAAACCACACCTGCGTCCTTAGCTTCGCTTGCAACGCTTGCTACTATGATTTTGCCGTCAACAGTATCGTTGATTTCAGTTGTGAAAAGATCGGTAGCCTCAGCCGAGCCTGCTACATACTTGTAGTTTTTAGTGTTGTATTCAAGAACACCCTTGAAGCCCGAAAGACCGCTGCTTACTTTGAAAGAAACTGTAATTACATCGCCTACTGCTGCTGTATCTGCGGATGACTCAACGTCAACCTTGTATGCGTCAGCTGCGAAAGCCGGAACACAAGCAACAGCAATAAGAAGAAGTGCTACGAGAACTGAAAGAACTTTTTTCATATCTTTTTACCGCCTTTTAATAATTTTCGCATAATGCGAGTCGATATTCTGATAGAAAAGCACGTAAAGCCTTTACTATATGACTAATGATACTATAATTCGGTTGAATTGTCAACAGAATTTTATTTATCTTTATCAATATTTTCGTTTATTTGTACTGTTGCGTCAGGCTCGTCCTCCTGCTTTTTCTTTTTAATAACAAGTGCGATAACTATTGCCGCCGCAAGAGCCAAAACAGTAGCCAACACAACAATGATTATAGCCTTTTTGTTTGCCTTTTTTTCGATTTCGTGTTCTTCTTCCGCCGTTGTGGGCTCGTTCGGCATTATGTCGGCAGGAAGCGTCTCGTCGGGTGCGGGAGCGTTAGCGCTTCCGGTTATGCCCTCGACCTTTTTTTTCTGCTCTGCTTTATTGCCCACAGCAGGCTTTGTAACCTTGTTTGCAGGTTCTGTCTGAGCCTGAGGCGGAATTGTCTCCTCCGCAGCTGCACCTGTTCCCTCTGCTATTGTAAGAACGGCACCGGGAATTGATTCTGTAATATCCTTATCCGCACCGTCAATAGCTTGAGTTGCCTTTACGCTGATTTTTCCGCCTGTTTTAAGCACCTTGAACTTTACGGAAAATAATGTGCAGGCAGACTGTTCGCTTGTTGAAACCGCCACCGCAATAAGCTTGCCGACAGTTTTATCGTTTATAACCGTTGTGAAGCTGTGGCTTAAGCTGACGCTGTCCGAAACAAGCTCAAAGCAGGTCTTATCGTACTCAAGCAAAAGCTTTGCACCCGAAAGGCCGCTCGGTACGTTTACGCTTACCGTTATTGTATCGCCCTTGTTCGCCGTTGACGGAGCTGAAACGAGAGACAAGGCTCCTGCGAATGAATTGAGGCACAAGGCTGACATAAGCATTGTTATTATCAGTATTACGGATATAGTTTTTTTCATAGGTTAAACCGCCTTTTCTGTTTATCTTCAATATAATACATTTTTTTACCGTTTGAGTCAATATTTGTTGCCATTTTTAATGTAAAGTTTTTTGCTTTACAACTGTATGTCCCTGTTAGGCGTAACATATACGGTGTTGTAAACGTGATATATGACCTTGCCGGGCTTTGCGTTGTTCGGCTTCTTGACATTTTTAATCAAGGTGTAGTCAACGGGCACCTTGTCCGCACCGTCGGCAGAACTGAAGCGAGCAGCTATTCTTGCCGCCTCCTCGATTGCCGTATCGGTGATTTCTCGGTTATCCGAAACAATGACCGTATGCGAACCTGCAAAGTCTTGAGTGTGAAGCCACATATCATAGTTCTTCGCCGTCTTAAACGTCAGCTTATCATTTTGAACATTGTTTCTGCCGACAAGCACACGAAAGCCGTCGCTCGTGGTAAATTCATACGGCGGTAAGGTCTTTGGAAGCTTGATTTTGTCCTTGCCCTTACGTCTTATGTATCCGCCTGCAATCAATTCCTGTCTTATCTCTGAAATTTCCGCTTCGCTGTCTGCTCTTGAAAGCTCGTCGAGACAGAGTCGATATACAAAAGCTCCTGCTCTCCGCTTTCGATTAAATCGGCAAGCATTTTTTCAGCCGTTACGGACTTTTTATATTCCTTATAATACTTTTGCGAATTCTGAACGGGCGAAAGCGCAGGATTCACTTTAATTCGAACGAGATTGTTATTGTCATAATAATTTTCAATATCGTAAAACGCCGCACCCTTTTCCAATCTGTAAAGATTTGATTTATAAGCTCGGCATAGATGCGCAGCATTTCCTTATCGTCGCACTTTTCAAGCTGCATTTTTTGAAGATTAACCTTTTTCGCAACCCTCTGCGATGCGTTATTCAAAAGCTTCAGCATATCGCCCGCACGGCGTTTGATCCTATACATTCTGTCCGTTTCAAAGCAGAATTCGTCAAGAAGCTCCGAAAACGAAGAATATTTTTTAACAGGATAATTCTCGCCGTATTGAGTTATATCCATAAACGAAAAATCAACAGGATTTCCCTCAGGGTCAAAAACAACCTGCGGAGACGGCTTGTTTTCGGCTATGATATTCTGAATTTCAACGATTTTGTCATATAAAACGCTCTCGTCGATAACCGTCATATCCTCAACCGCTTTATCAGAGCACGCACAGGAAATTTCACGGCAGACAATCGGAGAAACGCCCAAAACGCTTGAAAGAATTGCCGAGGACAATTTTTGATTTTTCTTCTCGCATACAACTTTTACAATCTCCCCTGCTGAACAGCTTGAAATATCAAGCTTATTTTGGCTCGGAGGCAAAAGATATGTTCCGCCGGGCAAAACCTCTCTGTATGTGGATTTTGTTTCATCCACCCTTTTAACAGCGTCAATCACCTTGCCGTTTTCGTTAACAAGCACGATATTGCTACGCTGTGCCATAATTTCAATAAACACCTTGAGCTTTACTTTGTCGCCTATCTCGTCTGTGGCGTCAAAGCACAATTCAAGCACCCTGTCGAGCGATACCTGATTTATTTCGGTAAGCGTTGCACCGACAAGGCGTTTTCTCAAAAGCATACAGAGCATAGGCGGTTTTTGCGGATTTTCAAGCGTTTGCGAGGTTATGTGTATCCTCGGCGAAATCGCCTGCGCCGACATATAGAGCCTGTACGCACCGCTGCGGGTACGCATAAGAAATACAAGCTCGCATTTCGACGGCTGATAAACCTTTTCCACCTTGCTCCAAGCAGATATTCACTTATTTCATTTTTTATAAAGCCTAATGTTATTCCGTCAAGTGCCATATTTTCCTCAAATATATGTTATGGGTGTTTTCTGTTCAAACACCGTAAACTTTACATTCCCAAATTTTTCTTGAAGTCTGTCGCAAAGCGGCTTTATTGAAATCACCTCTGTTTCAAAATGACCTGCCGCAATAAGTCCGATGCCGAGATTTATAGCATCGAGAAAATCGTGGTGTCCTGCGTCGCCCGTAACGAGCAAATCGCAGCCCATTTCCTTTGCTTCAAGCAGATAATCGCTGCCTGCGCCACCGCAAAAAGCAACTCTTTGAACTTCCTTTTCGGTAAGACAAGCCCTCACGCTTGCAGAAAGAGCTTTCCCGACAAGCCTTGCATACTCGCCAACCGTCGTCTTTTCAACTTCGCCGACAGTTAATATTCCCGACGGAGATTTTACGGTATTTACAGCCAAAAGCTTCTTTGCCAAAATATCGCTCACTCCGCCCTCTGCGACATCATACGAGGTATGGACGCAGATTACCGAAAGTCCGTTGTTGACGGCGGTATAGACCTCACTTCCGACTTTTACCTGCTTTAACGCACCGAAAATTATCGGATGATGGGTAATCACAAGATTACAGCCTGATTTTTTTGCGTATTCGAGCACTTCGTTTGTGCAATCAAGCGCAAGCAACACGCTTTTAACCTCGGTGTTTTCGTCGCCGATCAAAAAGCCGCTGTTGTCCCATTCCTCCTGCTTGCAGAACGGTGCAAAGCTGTCTATATATTCATATATTTCCTTTGCCTTAGGCATTTTCAATACTCCTTATCAGCTCAAGAATTTTCTCGTCCTTTGTGCCGTTATATTTATTGTAAAGCTCTTGAGAACCTTTCCGACAAACAGTTTGTCGGTTTCGTTGTCGCCTTTCGGTAAATTTCCTACATAGTATTCGTATAGCTTATGCTCGGTTTTCACACCCGAATACCTTGCGGAAATGATAAGATAAACACGCTTATCCTCGCACACGGTTTTTTCGGCTTCAATCAGAAAGCCGTTATCAAATAGTGCACGCCACACATCCTCAAAATGCGTCATAGGCTGCAAAATAAGATGTATTTTCTCATCCCTAATCCACTCGGTTGCGTTTATCATATCGGCAATCATAATTCCGCCCATACCTGCAACGGCAATCTCCTGCGCCTCATAAGGCTCTATATTTTCAAAGCCTGCCGAGAGCCGAAGCGTAATTTTATCCGCCAGCGAATATTCGTCAAGCGTCTTTTGAGCGTTCATAAGCGGATTCGGATTTATATCCGAAGCTATCGCCCTGTTTGCAATTTTATTTTTTACTATGTATGCCGGAAGATATGCGTGGTCCGTTCCGACGTCCAAAAAGGTGTCGCAATTATTTACCATACCTGCCACGGCGTCAAGTCTCGGTGTCAATTTAATCATAATTAAAAAAATGAGGGTTGACAGAGCAAAACACTCAGCCAACCCCTCGCCTTCTTTATTTGCTTGATTTACTTGCAAGAAAATCGTTTATCTTTTTAACAAGCTCGTCCGCATCAACGCCGTGAACGGCACAAGCCTCCTCAACGCTCTCACCTCTTGAAGCAGGGCAGCCGAGACAATGCATTCCCATTTCAAGGAAGAAAGGAATGGTCTCTCTATCCGCATCGAGAATATCGCCGATTGTCATATCCTTTGTGATTGAAGTCATTGCTTTTACCTCCGTTAATTAAATTGAATTATACTTATTTATTTCCCGAATTTGACTGATTATCAATGTTTTCGGGTAATATATTAGTTTCGTCAATAATGTAGTTCGGTCTGTTCTTAACCTCAAGGTAAACCCTTGAAATGTATTCGCCTACTACGCCCATTGAAATTAAAATAAGTCCGCCGATTATCAAAACCGAGCATACAAGCGACGGATAGCCATCAACATCAGGCCGAAGCAAAGCGTTTTAATTATCGTGTAAAGCGCATAGATAAACCCTACAAGGCTTGTAACAATACCGCAGAAAAGTGAAATTTTAAGCGGTGCGGTTGAAAAGCCGATTATTCCGTCAACCGCATAGGCAAACAGCTTCCAAAATGACCATTTTGTTTTGCCTGCCGCACGTTCACGGTTTTCGTGCTCAAACCACTTTGTTTTGAAGCCGACCCAGCTGAATATACCTTTTGAAAAGCGGTTGTATTCGGGCATTGAGATTATTGCGTTAACGACCTTTCTTGTCATAACCCTGTAATCCTGTGCGCCCTCCTCAATATTTGCGTCGGAAATTCGATTTATCAGCTTATAAAAGCTTCTTGAAAAAGCACTTTTAAGCTTAGCCTCGCCCTTTCTGTCGGTTCGTCTTGCGGCGGCTATATCGTAGCCCTCCTCGTTGACGCTTTTAACCATTTCGGGGATAAGCTCGGGAGAATGCTGCAAATCCGCATCGATAATTCCGACATAATCAGCCGACGACATTTTAAGACCTGCAAGCATTGCCGACTCTTTTCCGAAATTCCTTGAAAAAGAAATATACTTGACCGTTTTATCCCTTTCGGCAAGCTGTCTTATAATATTTACGGTGTTATCACGCTTCCGTCATCGACAAAGATAAAAGAAGCCTTTATTCCGTCGAGCGAGTTCAATATCGGAGAGACCGTATCATAAAAAATATTCAAAACGGCTTCCTCGTTATAGCACGGAACTATAAATTCAACGTTTTTCACTAACGTTCTCCCCTTTCTTAAAT
>ENA-OQEB01000132-OQEB01000132.1-human-gut-metagenome-genome-assembly--contig:-NODE-132-length-30071-cov-2.227859_pt1 | contig 30071 bp, 32 predicted proteins | sample MGYA00242787_ERZ504619 | MGnify/ENA primary metagenome ERZ504619 (study PRJEB26092, sample SAMD00036317) | human gut metagenome | host: Homo sapiens | study: EMG produced TPA metagenomics assembly of... | reverse complement strand
TGACTTGCCATATTTGTTCCTCCTAATATATTGAATACATCACTAACCAACCGCAAAACGCAATATCGAATTTACCTTTTTGACATTTTTTTATTTCATTTATTCGTTTCACCAAATTACTCTTGTCATATGAATATTGTATATAAAAAATATAAAATTTATTCCTTTATGAAATCATCATCCCTGTTCATATCAAGTTGTGCATTTAAAAAGGACAGTCTTTCAAGCTTTTCCGAAAGAATGTCCTCTTTGTCATAGAATGCTGTTAACAACATTTTTTATACACTTTTTAGGAAATATCTACTCCTCAAACAGCCTCCGCTTCCTCTCTATCATCTCATCAATCCTTGCGATATACTGCCTACAGCCTTGACATTCTCGCATCTGTCGATGCGGTGTGTGCCATCCGGATTCGGTATGGGCCAGACGCGCTTGGTGCTTGCTCCGGCGCCGCACGCCACGATAGTTTGCTTTTCCTCCATTATAAGTATGTTGTATACGCCGGCCTTGCCCTTTGCTGCATAGCCCACGTTCTCCATATTACCTGCCATGCCCTTCTGCCTGTAGAGGTAGTATGGCTCAAGCCCCATCTGTTTACAGTAGGCTGCGCAGAGGTCCATATGCTCCTGGGTGTTGACCATCTGCATATCCTGATAGCGGTCCTTGAAGATTGTAAGTCTTGCAGCGCGCTTTACTGCGAGTGAATGGATGGTGACGTTGTCAGGCGCCAGCTCTTTCACGAGCTCCATTGTATGCCTTACATCATCGAGTGTCTCCTCGGGAAGTCCCATGATGAGGTCCATGTTTATGTTGTCAAAGCCCAGCTCACGCGCGAGCTTGAAGCTTTGTATTGTATCGTCTACTGTGTGGTGTCTTCCTATTATATCGAGTGTCTGCTGCTTCATGGTCTGCGGATTGACCGATATACGGCTGATGCCGTTTTTCTTTAGTGCCATAAGCTTTTCTCTCGTGATGGAGTCCGGTCTGCCCGCTTCCACAGTAAATTCCAGGCAGTCCTTTAAATCAAAGCTGCATTTAATTTTTCTGATAAGTCTGTCAAGCTGCGCAGGGCTTAGTGTGGTCGGTGTGCCGCCTCCTATGTAGATGGAGTTTAGCTTCTTGTGGTAGAATTTCTGCGCCGTGTAGTCTATCTCCTTCTCGAGTGCGTCGAGGTAATCGTCCACGCGGTTTTTCCACACACCAAGCGGGTATGAGGTAAACGAGCAGTATGCACAGGTGCTCGGGCAGAAGGGTATGCCTATATACAGGCTGTAGCCGTTGTCATAGTCCACCTTATCGAGCAGTGCCTTCTCACGCTTTGCTATGCCTATTGAGAGGTCAATTTTCTCATCGCTTGCGAGGTAGGTTTCCTTCAGATAGTCGTAGGTTTCCTTATCGCTCATGCCGTCCTCTATGCACTTCATGGCTATCTTGGTCGGTCTGATGCCTGAGAGTGTGCCCCATGGAAGGCTCTTTCCTGTGCCCTTTTCTATCATAGAATACAGGGCGAGCTTGAGGCGGTTTTTGGTCTCCTTGCGGTCTGCGCTGTCTACGGATATTTTTGTGCAGATTCTTTTTCCGGCTGTTTTAATGTCACTTTCGTCGGCTTGCTGCATCTCATCAGTCATGGAATTATTTCCGCCGGCTCTATTCAGCGTCCACTCCACTGCAATTTCATCACCCACATAGTCTATCTTAAATACCTGTGATGCATCCGCAAATTCCTTTACGCCATCATCTGTCATCTCGTGGTGTGTGCAGGCCAGGTTTTTCCCCTCCACCTCATCAGGTGAGCAGCTATAGTACATCTGCACATCCTCCTGTGGGAAGAACTCCTTGAGCAGTGAGTGCACATCATATTCAAAATCCGGTTTATTAAATACTACTACTATCATAAGTAAGGGTTATACATCCTCTCGTTTTCTATGGTTGTTGTGTCGTTGTGGCCCGGGTACACCTCTGTATGCTCAGGCAGTGTCATGATTTTTTCCTTCACTGTGCGCACAAGGTCTGACATGCTGCCACCCTTGAAATCCGTACGTCCAATTGATCCGCAAAACAGCGAATCTCCTGTAAAGATCACGTCCTCATACGGGAAATAATAGCAGCAGCCGCCCAGTGTATGCCCCGGTGTGTGAAGCACTACTATGTGAAAGCCTGCGATGTCAAGCTCCTGCTTATCCTTCAAAAATACATCCGCATAAAAGGTCTTTGACTGCCCCATCATGTAGCTGACATTAAGCTGCGGGTCATCGAGTGTGGCTTTGTCTGCCTCATGGATATATATTTTGATGCCGTAACGGTCTGCGAGCGGCTTTGCATCCGTGGCGTGGTCAAAGTGTCCGTGTGTGAGCAGTATTGCTACTGGCTTTGCGCCTGATTCGTCCACCTTTTTGGCGAGCTGATTAGCACACGCGCCCGGGTCTATTATTATCATTTCCTTTGTCTTTATATTGGTGACAAAGTAGCAGTTGGTCTGCACCGGTCCCACTACGAAGTGGTCTATCTTCATATTTACCATATGAGTGTACTCCTTGTCTGTTATATGTTATGCTTCACGCAAGAACCACCGGGATTTAGCCGGTGGTCCTCTCTACGTCTATTACACTTTCTATCTGTCTGAGCTTCTCCACGAGAACCTTTATCTGGTCCCTGCCTCTGATATTGAAAAATACCTCGATTGTAGCGATGCCCTGCTTGCTGGTCTTGGACTGGATACCACTGATATTGATTTCCTTCTCGGTAAATATCTTTGTGATATCTACGAGCAGTCCCGGCCTGTCATGACAGAATATCTTTAGGTCTGCCTGATACTCGGCACCGTTGTCCATGAGGGCTGTATCCTGCCACTCTGCTTCTATGAGCCTGTCCTTTTCTATCTTGGACAGATTGATGATATTCACACAGTCTGTCCTGTGGATGGAGATGCCTCGGCCTCTTGTGACAAAGCCCACGATTTCATCTCCCGGAACAGGATTGCAGCACTTCGAGAAGTGCACAGCCACGTCATAGAGTCCGTGTACCACAATACCGCTCTTTGACTTGTGCTCGGGCTGTGTGCCTGCTGCTGCCTGCTGCTTTTCTGCGATGCTGCCAAGCACATCTGCATCTGTCACCGGCACCACATGATCCTTCTTGTACTCGTCGTACATCCTGTTGACTATCTGGCTCTCCTTGAGTCCGCCGTGGCCGACGGTTGCAAGGCATGAGTTCCAGTCGTGGAAGCCGTATTTGCGGCGTATTTTCTCCTGATACTCGGGCTTGTTTATCTCAGCAAAGTTGATACCCTTTGCCTTGGCATAGGCTGCTATCAGGTCCTTGCCGTGCTGTATATTCTCCTCCTTGAGCTCACTTCTGAACCACTGGTTGATCTTGTTCTTGGCCTGTGTGCTCTTTACCACCTTGAGCCAGTCACGGCTTGGCCCCTTGGAGTTCTGCGAGGTGATTATCTCTATCTGGTCACCGTTTTTGATGACATAGTCTATCGGCACGAGCTTGCCGTTTACCTTGGCCCCGACCATCTTGTTGCCGACCGCAGAGTGTATGCTGTAGGCAAAGTCTATAGGTGTGGAGCCCTTTGGCAGGTTCTTTACATCGCCGGACGGTGTGAATGCAAATACATTGTCGGAGAATAAATTTAAATCACTCTTTAATAAAGTCATAAACTCCTTATTATCCGACATGTCCTGCTGCCACTCGAGTATCTGGCGCAGCCAGCTGAGCTTCTCCTCCTCTGTGACAGTGGTGGTAGTGGCATTGCCGTTGTTTGTTTCCTTGTACTTCCAGTGCGCTGCGATACCGTACTCAGCAGTACGATGCATCTCATAGGTACGTATCTGTATCTCAAACGGCTGTCCGCTCGGGCCTATGAGTGTCGTATGAAGCGACTGGTACATGTTCTGCTTCGGCATGGCAATATAGTCCTTGAAACGGCCCGGTATAGGCTTATACTTCTCATGTATGATACCAAGCACTGCGTAGCAATCCGGTATGGTATCCACCAGAATCCTGATGGCAAAGAGGTCATATATCTGGTCTATAGTCTTGTCCTGATTGACCATCTTCTTATATATACTGAAGAAATGCTTTGCCCTGCCGTATATCTCTGCCTTGATACCGGCATCTGAAACATACTTCTTGACATCGTTTACCAGGCCCTGGATGTAGGTGTCGCGCTCTGTCTTTCTGAGGGCTACCTTCTCTACCAGATCGTAGTAGGCATCCGGATAGAGGTACTTCATACAAAGGTCCTCGAGCTCTATCTTTATCTTGCTGATACCAAGTCGCTGCGCGATAGGACAGTAGATATCCTGTGTCTCTCTGGCGATACGCTGCTGTGCTTCCTTGGACTGGTACTTGAGTGTACGCATATTGTGCAGTCTGTCCGCCAGCTTTATGAGGATGACTCTGATATCCTTTGCCATGGCGAGAAACATCTTACGCAGATTCTCAGCTGCATCTCAAGCCTGTCCGCATTCTTATCCTTTGGATCCTTGGTGCTGTCTGTCAGATGCAGGTGCTTTAACTTCGTGACGCCATCCACCAGATGTGCGACATCGTCTCCAAACTCCGCACGCATCTCATCCATGGTCATGATGGTGTCCTCCAGCACATCATGGAGCAGTCCTGCTGCAATGGTTTCCTTATCCAGCTCGAGCTCGGCGAGTATTATGGCAACACAAAGCGGATGTATGATATAAGGCTCTCCTGACTTACGCGCCTGACCCTTATGAGCATCATAAGCTACCCTGTAGGCTTTGTCCACAAGGCTCGTGTCATCCGACGGATGGTACTTTTTGATTTCCTTTTTCAGCTCATCGTAAAGCTCCTCTGGGCTCGTAAAATCCTTTGTTCCCCTTATACCGCTGGTATCTGAGCGAAATTTGTCCGCTATTTTTTCTAATTCTTCTGTTGAGTAATCTGCCAATAGTCTCACCTCGATTGTAGTGTATCTTTAGTAGCCATTATATTTTATTTCTTTAAAAATTGCAATCTTATGTTGTTAGCCGATAACCATCTTTACTCCGCCATACATGCCGGCTGAGTTGCCGAGTGTGGCGAGCTTGATCTCTGTCTCACGGCTTGCATGGAAAGCATACTCTTTATAGTACTTTGCTGCTGTATCGATGATGATGCTGCCTGCCTTTGAAAGGCCTCCGCCGACAACAAATACCTCAGGGTCCATGACGCATGCTACTGCTGCCATTGCCTTGCCGAGAAGCTTCATAGACTGCTCTACTGCCGCAATGCTCGCTGCATCTCCTGCCTTTGCCGCATCGCATACATCCTTGCTGTGAAGCCTGCATTTAAATCAAGCTTTGTTGCCACATCCCTGTGTGCTGCAATGTATCTCTCTGCCACTCTTACGAGACCGTTTGCTGATGCATACTGCTCTAAGCAGCCCTTCTTGCCGCAGCCACAGCACTCTGACTCATCATCTACCATAGGCATATGTCCTATCTCTCCGCCTGCTCCGTTTATTCCGGCTACGATTCTGCCCTCGCGGATGATTCCTCCGCCTACGCCTGTGCCGAGTGTGATCATGACTACATCCTGATGGCCCTTTCCACCGCCCTGCCACATCTCACCGAGCGCAGCTACGTTGCATCGTTTCCGGCCTTTACCTTGATGCCGCCGCACAGTACTGAGAGTGACTGTGCCACGTTGAACACACCCCAGCCGAGGTTGACACACTTCAATACTGTTCCGTCATCCTTTATAGGTCCCGGCACTCCCATGCCTACGCCCTCGATGTCACCCATCTCGATGCCGTGCTTCTCGTTATTTTCCTTGATGGATGCTGCAATATCAGGCAGGATGAGCTCGCCTGAATTCTCTGTGCGTGTAGGAATCTCCCATGTATCGACAAGCTTTCCTGTGGTCTCAAAAAAGCCTATCTTTACAGTTGTTCCACCTATATCTACTCCGTATGCATATTTCTTCATTTTTTCGTCCTCCAAATCGTTAAACTATGTTTATATTTTATTGCCTAATTGCATATTTTTCAATGTTTTTCATTGTTTTTTATGTTTTTTATATTTTTTCTATATATAGAGCATGTATATCATCATCCATATGCCCGCTATTTGTAAATCCAGCTTTTTTGCAAGGCGCACCGATGCCGTATTTCTCTCGTCTATCCGGCAGTAAAGCTCTTCAAAGTCTGTGTTTTCGCGCGCGTAGTCTATGACGAAGCGGCACACCTCCGTGGCATAGCCTTGATTCTGAAATTCCGGTGCTATCATATAGCCCAGTTCATCATGCTCAAGCCCTGCCCGTCCTATCAGCTTACCTGTTTCCCTGGAAAATACAAGCCACATACCATACTCGTAAAAACCATACATGTTCTCTATATATGCTTTCTGGTATTCAAGTTCTGTCTCGTAGTCGTAAAGCGGTTCCACAAAGTCTGTCATGCCGGGCTTGTCATAGAGCTCATAGAGCGCAGGAAGGTCTGACAATGACAGCTCACGTATCAGACACCTGTCTGTCTCGCCGATGTCCCATGGGATATGATTATACCGCCTGCGCACCCGCTCCAGATACTCAATATCAAGCTCTGCAAGGCTCTCGACTGCATAGCGCGTGCCGCACTGCGGTTCTCCTACTGATGCTATGCCGAGTGAGTCAGCTATTTGCTTCTGCTGCCTGTTTGATACTATCCAGATGTAGTTGGCGGGAGCAGATGTCATCTCTACTGCACGCTTCCACTGTGGCTTGAATATCTCGTCATGATAGTAAAAAGAGGCAAGTTTTTCGCTTGCCTCATCGATAATTATTATCATTAAACTGTCTCCGGCTCCGGATAGTCCACTCCGAAGGTCTCAACTGTTACTGTCTTCATGACCTGGGCCTCAAGTGGTTTGTCCATGTAGTCTGTGCGCACCTCTGCGATCTTGTTTACCACATCCATGCCCTCGATTACTTTGCCGAATGCCGCATACTCACCGTCGAGATGTGGTGCATCCTGATGCATGATGAAGAACTGGCTGCCTGCTGAATCAGGTATCATGGTACGTGCCATTGAAAGTACACCGGCTGTGTGCTTTAAGTTCATTTTTGAAGCCGTTATGTGTGAACTCACCCTTGATTTCATAGCCAGGGCGCCTGTGCCGTTTCCGTCAGGATCTCCGCCCTGGAGCATGAAGCCCTTGATTACACGGTGGAAGCATACTCCGTCATAGAAGTTGTGATTGATTAAGCTGATAAAGTTGTTTACTGTGTTTGGTGCGATTTCCGGATAAAGCTCCGCCTTGATTACATCGCCGTTTTCCATTGTGATTGTTACGATTGGATTCTGTGCCATTATTTTTCTCTCTTTCTTTTATAATATTATGAGGCTTGGAGAATATCCATTCCTCGTAATTATTAAATATCGAATTAATTTCTACCCGATTGATTTTACCTGATTTTACTTACTCAGAGCCTCGACTACCTTAGGAAACTCCATGAAGTGTGATGCCTTCACCAGTATGGTGTCGCCCTCCTTCACATATGAAAGAAGCTCCTGTGTCATGGTCTCCCTATCCTCGAAATAGTGGATGTCTACATCGGATGATTTCTCCGCTGCCCCGGCTGCATATTCCTTTGCAAGCTCTCCTGCGGCAAAAAGTGTATGGATATGATTCTCTCCAACTGCTTCGCCTACCTCATGGTGCAGCTTTTTCTCATCACTTCCAAGCTCGCCCATGTCGCCAAGCACTGCTATTGTCCTGCCCTTTGCATGTGAAAGCACCTCGATAGAGGATTTCATGGATACAGGATTTGCATTGTAGCAGTCATCTATCACTGTCATGCCGTGTGTTTTGATGAAATTGGTACGGCCTACGATTGTCTCTGCTTTCTCGATTCCTGATTTAATCTCAGCTATTGTGAGACCAAGCTGCAATCCGACAGCCGCTGCCGCCATGGCATTGTATACATTGTGCTCACCCGGGATGTGGATGTGTGCATCGAACTCACCCTCCGGAGTGACAAAATGAGCCTTCATGCCGTCGAAGCCCAGGTTTTCAATATTTGTGGTATATACTGATTTATGAACGTCCGAAGCCGATTCCTTGCCATAGTATATGGCAGGCTTTCCATTTACCGTCTGCACTGTGGCCAGCTTGTCGTCATCTGCATTCAGCACTGCGACCGCATCCGGCATCATATGCTCAAAGCACTCTGTCTTTGCTTTAAGCACACCATCCTGTCGCCCAAAAACTCCAGATGCAGTAGCCGATATTGGTGATGACCATGACATCCGGGCACGACATGGTAGAAAGTCTGTGCATCTCGCCAAAATCAGATATGCCCATCTCAAGCACCGCTACCTGATGGCTTTCCCTGATTCCGAAAATGGTGAGTGGCAGGCCTATCTCGTTGTTGAAATTGCCTGCGGTCTTGTGGACGCTGTATTTCTGCTCAAGACTGATGATATCATCTCCTTGGTGCTGGTCTTGCCAACACTTCCGGTGATGCCCACCACCTTGATATCAAGGTTTTTTCTGTAAAATGCCGCGAGCTTTTTCATGGCATCGGTGGTTGATTCAACAAGCACATATGGGCCTGCCGGATCCGTCAGCTCATGCTCAGAGAGCACAATTGCCGCCCCCTGCTCAAACACAGTCGGAATGAATTTGTGTCCGTCCACCCTTTCTCCCTTTATCGGGATAAAAAGATAGCCCTCCTTCACCTGTCTGCTGTCTATGACGGCGCCGGTGATTGTCGTATCAAGCAGTGTCTCATCGCCTATGTATGTGCCATCGCAAGCCTTTGCGATATTTGCAAATGTAAGATTCTTCATGTACTTATCCGACATGCTACACCTCATATTTTTTCAAAGATATGTCAATCAGATGCTCACAGAGCTGATTAAAGCTCATACCGATAACCGCTGCCTCCTGTGGCAGAAGACTGGTCGGAGTCATGCCCGGCAGTGTGTTTGCCTCGAGGCAGAACATCTCATTTTTGTCATTGAGCAAAAAGTCTGAGCGTGAATATGTGTCAAGCCCGATAACGCGCGCAACCTCCTCGGCATAGTGCTGCATATCCTTTGTCACCTGCTCAGGAAGCTCGGCCGGACATGTCTCTACTGTACTGCCCGCCTTGTATTTATTCTTATAATCGTAGAAGCCCTCCTTCGGTGCAATCTCTATAATAGGAAGAGCCTTGCCCTCGATAACGCCGACAGAGAACTCCCTGCCCTGTACAAACTCCTCGATAACCAGCTCATTTTCCCACTTGAAGGCATCGTCAAGTGCCGCCTTGAACTCTGCCGCATCCTTAACGATGGTGACACCGATGCTTGAACCACCGCAACATGGCTTTACTACACATGGAAGTGTCAGGTCAAGCTTTGTGATATCGTCCTGTCTGGTCGCTCTTGTCATGGAAATACCCTTTGGAGTAGGGATACCGTTTGCAAGGAAGAACTGCTTTGATGTCTCCTTGTTCATGGCGATGGCTGAGCTTAAATAATCGCTGCCTGTATATTTGACACCGAAGAGGTCAAATGCTGCCTGTATCTTTCCGTTCTCTCCGTTTTCTCCGTGGAGAGCCATGAAAACAATGTCAGCCATCTGACACATTTTTATGACATTTGGTCCGAAGAAGCAAGATGACTGGTCCTTTCTGGAAGCCTTTACCTTTGCGAGGTCAGGTGCCTCTGTCGGAATATCGCTGACCTGCACGCTTATCTCGTCCGCGCGGTCAAATATACCTGTCAGGTCCTCCTCCCTGTCACTATATCCCATAAATACATCCAATAATATAACTTTGTGGCCGTTCTCTTTGAGTGCCTTAGCTACCATGCTTCCTGTCTTGAAGGAAACATCTCTCTCTGTGCTGAGCCTCCGGCAAGTACTACGTATTGTTCATTTTTGTCCTCTTTTCTTTGATTGAATTATCATGCTTTGGTTTAATTAAACACAATGCAATGCTTCTTTTTTAAAGCTATGAGTAATCAACATAATTTCTTCAAAATTATAACACCATTTGTGCAAAAAAGAAAGACCGGTTGCCCGGTCAAAAAAGAAATTCTCATTTTATTTTAAACTATGTTGGCTTCCAGCAGCTGTATCATTCTCATAAATACCATCCGCCCGTGCAAATCATCCTGTGAAAGTGATTCTCCGTACTTCAATACTAATAATCGGCACTGATAAAAATTCAGCTCAGGATTGCCAAAAAGCAAAATCCGCAAGGCTGCATTTTCCAGGTAATTGTGTATATTTCCCACCTCAATAAATATATCTACGATATCATCGAGGTTAATAAGTCCTTTCTGTTCATAATAAATTCTTCCCAAATATTTCATCCCTCCATCGATTGTATTTTTTCGTAGAACTTCTTTTTTTTGTCTTTTCTTTTTGAAATTTTTGTCGCTTTTTGCGAAATTTCACTCTTTGTTGGTGGATTCATTTTTCCATATAATATATCAATATTCTAGGCGCGTTACGCGCTTGTATTTTGAAGATTTCTATTAGAAGATTTAATATTGATAGGTGATTAGCAGTTTTCGACAAAATATGACATGGGTTTGGGTTTAATTCAGTTGGTTTTTGTTTAATATTGCTCTTTTTATATCAGAATTTTTGTAATGATAAATTTGTACTATATTTTGAGGTTTTTGTTCTAATTATTTCATTTTTTTAAAATTTATATAAATGGTTAATATAAAAAACCGGCAGCCAATGGCTGCCGGTTTTCGATGAAAGAAAGGTTAAATTATGATGAAAAACAAGAGTCTAACATTCCGGTTCGATAAGTCCGTATGTATGTCCTTTTCTCTTGTAGACTACATTTACTTCGTCATTCTCTGCATTTCTGAATACGAAGAAATCGTGGCCTGAGAGCTCCATCTGGATGCATGCATCCTCAGGATACATAGGCTTCATACCAAATCTCTTTGTACGGACAATCTTGATTTCCTCGTCCTCTGCATCGTCTGCCTCCACGAAATCATCCTGGAATATCGCCGGTGCATACTTCTTTGCGGAAATCTTGGTTCTGTATTTGCGAAGCTGTCTCTCGATTACTTCCTCTACGAGGTCAATTGATACGTACATATCATTGCTGACCTGCTCTGAACGGATAACATGTCCCTTTGCCGGATAGTAACCTCGATTTTCTGTCTATCCTTTTCTACGCTGAGTGTAACGTATACGTCTGTGTCCGGTTTAAAAAACTTCTCCAGCTTTGACAGCTTCTCCTCTACTGCCTGCTTAAGCCCCTCTGTTAATTCGATGTTTTTTCCTGAAATTGTTATTCTCATGATGTCCAACCCCTTTATCGTTTATTTGATACGTTGTCTGTATCATGTAAATATTATACCATAAATTTCGTTTTCATCAATCATTTTTATGCAATTTATATAAATAATCAAGGGTTTATTTACGGTTTTTCGCGAAATCGCTTGATTTCGCTATGATTAGGGATTTCATCAGAATAAAAGACATCAAGTCGAGTGATTTTTTATACACTATCGCAACATTTCTCAACTACAACAGCACATCTAAGCTATCACAACGTTTCTAAGCTACCACAGCGCATCTAACCTATCCCAGTGCCTCAAGCTGAGAGGAAAGCTCCTCCCACGCCTCCATATCAATAAGGATTTCTTCCTCGAGAGAGTCTATTTCGTTCTGGATTTCCGTGAGCTTTGAGTAGCTTGACTGATACTCCGGCTTCATGAGCTCGGCCTTGAGCTCATCCAGCTTTGCTTCCTTGACCGCCAGGTCCTCCTCGGCCTTTTTGACCTTTTTTTGTATCTTTGAGCGCTCCTTGCCCGGGTTGTAGTATGCCTTGCCGGTTGATGAGACAGCCATGCCGCCAGCCTGGGCTGCGCTATTTGCATTGGTGCTTTCGCCCACATTACCTGCTGCAACGGTTTGTGACGTGCTCCGGTTTGCATCACTGCCTGTCTGACTGCTGCCGTTCTGGCTTATCGCGCCGCCAAATATTGCATTGCCTCTGTATACATTTTTGCTTTCCTCAGCCTCACGATCGAGCTTTTCCTGATACTGCTCATAGCCAAACTGATAGAGATTGGTCGTGCCATCCTCGAACACAAGCAGCTGTGTGGCTACCTTTTTCACAAAATATCTGTCGTGTGATACAAAATCAGTGTGCCCTTGTAGTCCTTAAGCATGCTCTCCAGCGTTTCCTTGCCTACGATATCCATATGGTTAGTTGGCTCATCGAGCACGAGCACGTTCGGTCTGGTCTTTAAAATCTTGCAAAGCGCCAGTCTGACCTTTTCTCCTCCAGATAGCATATTTACGTTCTTGAACACGTCCTCCCCTGAAAAAAGGAAGGCTCCGAGTGCATTTCTGGCCTCGGTTTCCGTGAGATTCGGATACTCATCCCAAAAATCATCGAGCACAGTCTTGCTGCTTGTATACATGGCCATCTGCTGGTCGAAATATCCTATCTGCACGTTGGTTCCGAAGCGGTACTCGCCTGAAAGTGCAGGGATCTTACCCACGATAGTCTTTAAAAATGTCGATTTTCCAAGTCCGTTTCCGCCGAGTATGCCAAGCTTTTCGCCTCTTTTCAAATCAAGCGACACTACGGAGAGCGGATGGTCATAGCCGATTGCAAGCTCTGATGTATAAAGCACATCGTTTCCGGTCTCCTTTTCGGGCTGGAAATTGGCATGGAAGGTCTTGTTGTCGTACTTGTCCGGCGCCTCGATATCACCATGCGTCGATAGCCTTCTGCTTTGACTGCGCCATGGATGTCTTGGTCGGCTTGCCCTTGAAGCGCGTAACCATACGCTGCAAACGCTCTATCTCCTTCTGCTGGGCGATGTGATCCTTCATCTGCTTGTCGTAGTTTTCCTTTTTGCGGGCGATAAAATTGGTATAATTGCCCGGATAGCGCCTTGCTGTGCCGTACTCTATCTCGTATACCACATCTACCACATTGTCGAGAAACATACGGTCATGGGATACGACAACCACTGCCTTCGGGTACGACTTCAGATAGCCCTCAAGCCACTCAATCGTCGTGACATCGAGGTGGTTGGTCGGCTCGTCCAAAAGCAGTATGTCAGGCTTTGACAAAAGCAGCTTTATGAATGCTATCTTGGTCTGCTGACCTCCGGAAAAGTCACGGATTGGCTTTTTGCGCTCGTCGTCAGAGAAGCCGAACTTGCGGATCATGACCTCATATTCCTTCTCATAATAGTAGCCGCCATCATCCTTGAAGGCTTCCTCCATCGCGGTATATCTGGCTACCTTTTCATCGGAATAATCATGCTCGAGCTCTGCCGCCGCGCGCGCAAGCTCTGCCTTTCGCTCGTCCATTTTCACGAAGCATTTGCGCACCTCCTGCTCGAGTGTCACATCAGGATCATCAAACGCAATCTGCTTCAGATACCCTATCTCCGGGTTTCCTGCCTTCGCAATAAAGGCGCTCTCATCGCTGTCGAGCTTTTCCATCTCAACCTCGCCTGAAATGAGCTTTAAAAGTGTTGTCTTGCCACAGCCGTTTCTGCCGACTATCGCTATCTTTTCTGTGTTTCTGATTTCAAAATCTATACTATGCAAAATGACGTCGTCGCCAAATGCGACAGCGCCATTACTTATCTGGTAGAGCATATACTATCCTTTCATGCTTATGCCTGCTGCTTAATTGTTAGCCATAATGTAGTTGACAAACTGTGTTGCAGTACGTCCCGAAATGCCACCATGGCTGAGCTCCCACTTGTTTGCCTCCCTGCACAGCTCCTCGTCTGAAAGTGTGCAGCCGCTCTTTCTCGCAAGCTCTGTTACGATATTGAAGAACTCCTTCTGCGATGGCTTTGAGTAGCTGATTGTCACACCAAAACGGTTTACAAGTGACAGCTTCTCCTCAACTGTATCTGAGTGGTGCTTGTCATTGCTGTTGTCCTGGTCATTACGGTCATTCCATGTCTCCTTGATCAGGTGACGGCGGTTAGAGGTTGCATAAATCAGTATGTTGTCAGGCTTTGTCTCCACGCCGCCCTCGATAACTGCCTTTAGGAACTTGTACTCAATCTCATGCTCCTCGAATGAGAGGTCATCCATATATATGATAAATCTGTAGTTTCTGTTTTTGATTGCTGCGATAATCTTTGACAGATATTTAAACTGATGCTTGTATATCTCAATCATGCGCAGTCCGTCATCATAATACTGATTGACAATGGCCTTGATGCTTGTTGATTTTCCGGTTCCGCTGTCTCCGAAAAGTAGCACATTGTTGGCCTTTTTTCCCTGTACAAACGCTTCTGTATTGTCTGTGAGCTTTTTCTTCTGGATTTCATAACCGATCAGGTCATCGAGCATGACCGCATCCATATTGTTGATTGGCATGAAAGAAAATCCACCGTCCAGATGCTCCTCAATCCTGAATGCCTTGTTGAGACCAAACATGCCGACTCCGTATGCCTTGTAAAAGCCTGTTACCACATCAAAGAACTCCTGCTCGTCCTTAGCTGCCTCAAGCTTCTTGCTCAGCGCCCTTACCTTCTCGCTGACATTGTGATTGTACATAAGGTCCTTTTTCACAATGGCCTTATAATTGCTGATCTGTGTGAAGCAGTCTATTCCGAGTGCTGACTCGATTGGCTTGAAATCATAATCGAAAAGCTTCTTAAAAATCCTGAAATCGTTTGCCACAAGCCCGTTTACGCTGCCATCGCTGGCTCCGACCTTCTCACAGGTGATGGAAAACGGATTCTCACTCATCATAAGGAAGAAAGTGAGATAGTTGTGCCACAGATTGTCATCAAAACCATAGTCTGTCGCTACCTTTAGGATTCTCTTGACCTGTGTATTGATGTCGCGCACAAGCTCTGTCTTGTTGTACTCGCCCACCTCAAACTGCTCAAAGAGCTGTCCCAATTTATAAAGTATCTCATCCTGAGATAAATCTCCGTACATAAGTAATTTTGATATTTCCTGATACATGGCTGTTCCTCCTGGTTTTGCCTTGTTTTCGCTGCTAACATATGATTATAAACACTGCGCCACGATTTTGCAAGAGCTTGTGTCCCTCTCTTCACGTAAAAAGGCGGAGCTAAAACTCCACCTTTATTGTTGTGCCACGCCCCACCTCGCTGTCGAGCGTCAGCCCTGCATCATGCAGCTCCACTATATGCTTTACTATCGCAAGCCCTAGGCCTGTGCCGCCGGTCTCCTTCGAGCGGCTCTTGTCCACTCTGTAGAAGCGCTCAAAGACGCGCTCCTGCTGATCCTTTGGGATGCCTATGCCGTTGTCCTCGACCGTGAGAACTGTCTTACCACCTAGCTTGTGTACCGTCACATTTACGGTGCCGCCCTCATTGTTGTAGCGGATAGCATTCTGGCAGAGATTCTCAACGAGCTCCGTGAGAAGCTGCCTGTTGCCTCGTACCATACAGTCAGTGCCGTCAAAATTGAGTGCTACTTTTCTCTGCTTGGCATTCACCTGTAGATTTTCCATGCAGTCCTTGACCAGCCCGTACAGATCAAGCTGCTCAAAGCCGTGCTGCGCCTCGCTGGAATCAAGCTCCGAGAGCTTTATGATATCATTGATTAAGGAAAGCAGGCGCTGTGCATTTCTTCTGATTTCAGTGGCAAAATGAATCTGCTGCTCCTTTTCGACCATGCCGTTTTCTATGAGCTCTGCGTAGCCGGAGATGGCTGTAAGCGGAGTCTTTAGCTCGTGTGACACATTGGCTGTGAAGTCCTGTCTGCTCTTTGCCGCGGCAAGTACGCCCTCATGCTGTATCCTTATCGCATTCATGAACGGCACGAGCTCCTTGTATTCTGTCTTTTTCTGGATGACAGAGGCCTGCTCCAGGTTGCCTGCGAGTGTCTCGATTGGCTTCATGAGCTTTCTGGTCAGGCTCTTGGCGAGAACCACACATATTCCTACTATGATAACCGTCACTATAAGCATGGCAGGTATACAGCTTGCAAACATGTTCCAGATACTTCTTGCTGCAATAGAGACACGCAGTACCGTTCCATCATTGAGCTTTATGGCATGATAGAAGGTATTACTGTTCATGGTGGCTGATGTTCTCACGCAGTCTCCCGTACCTTTATCAAATGCTGATTCAACTTCCGGTCTATCGCCATGATTTTCAAGTTTTTTCACATCATTTTGATTGTCATACAGCACTGTGCCGTCCTTGTCAATCCAGGTGACACGAATACCCTCCACGTCAATCTGCGGGATTTCATTTATATCCTGTTTTAGTATTCCGGTACTTTCTATTGTCTCTGCCATGACCTGCAGGTCTTCCTTTACCTGCTTCTGAAAGAGGTAATAGTTGATTACTGTCATGGAACCATAGTGGTAATTGCTACAAAAAGTGCTGTTGCTACCAGATAGTAATTAATCTTCTTTTTCATGCTGTACGCTCCGCTTATGTATATTAGAAATCATTATAACAGCTATTATTCTATAACATAGCCCACATTTCTGACTGTCTTTATCCTGCTGCCATAGTCACCCAGCTTGTGGCGGAGTGTCTTTATGTGCATGTCCACTGTACGTGTCTCGCCCTCAAAGTCAGTATCCCAGACGCTTCTCATGATGACCTCCCTGGTCATGACTATTCCCTGACTGCCCATCAGAAGCCTTAAAAGCTCGTACTCCTTATATGTAAGGTCAACCGGCTCATTGTTCACTGTAACCACATGGCGCTCATGGTCGATCACCAGATCATCCAGCTTTAAAAGCTTCGGCTCCTCCTTCGCTGTTCTCCTGAGCAGTGCCTTTACTCTTGTGATAAGCTCCATGATTGAGAAAGGCTTTTTGATGTAATCATCTGCGCCCCCGTCAAGCCCTTTTATCATATCCATCTCTGTGGTCTTGGCTGTGACCATTATAATAGGAATATCCTGTGTAGCCGGACGTTTTCTGAGCTTTCTCACGATATCGTAGCCACTCTCATCCGGAAGCATCACATCAAGCAGTATGAGGTCCGGTACGAGCTCATCCAGCTTCTTGTAAAATTCCTTTGCGTTTTCAAATGCACTGACGATGTAATTACTGTTTTTTAAAGCAATAGTCTCTATCTCACGTATGCTCTCATCGTCCTCTACAATATAAATAAGTGCCATAGCTTTCTCCATTTCAAAAAATCTTATGTAAAGTTTTTACCTGCTTTTTACTTTCGATTATACATTACTAATGTAAAACAGACGATGGTTTTATGTAAAATTTATGTAAAATCCATCGTCTGTATCAATTTTGTCTGTATATAACTATGATTTAATTTTTCAGCATAGAGATTAAATATGATTTGCGAACCTTGTCATCAAGCGCAAACTCAACCCACTCAGCAATATTTGTCGCATGGTCTCCGATACGCTCAAAGTATTTTGCAACCATGAGAAGATCCTCTGCCTGCTCACCATCCTCCGGATGCTCCCTGATGAAATCAATAAGCTCAGCCTTTACCTTATCAAAAAGATCATCAACCACATCATCCTGCTTCATCACTATGTGAGCCTTGTCATTGTTCTTCTCAACATATGCCTCGATTGCTCTGATAAGCATAAGCATTGTCTCTGAAGCCATGCTCTTGACATGCTCTATATTGACCCTGTATGGCTTGTCACTGCTCATCAAAATGGTCATCTCGCTGATATCGGCTGCGTGGTCTCCTATACGCTCCATATCAGTAACCATCTTCATCGCTGCAGAAATTGTTCTAAGGTCTCTTGCTACAGGCTGCTGCTGCATGAGCAGATTAAAGCACAGGCTCTCTATCTTTTTCTGCTCTCTGTCTATCTCCGAATCACCCTCCATGATGTCTTTGGCGCTATCGGCATCCTGATGTATAAATGCCTCGATTGCTTTCTGGATTGACTCCTCAATCATGCTTCCCATGTGCATCATTCTTCATTCAGCTTCTTAAGCTGCTCGTCGAATTTCGATCTCATTAACCAAACCTCCCTGTGATGTAATCCTCTGTTCTCTTGTCCTGTGGATATGAGAAAATCGTCTTTGTGTCGCCAAACTCAACCATATCTCCCACAAGGAAGAAGGCTGTATCGTCTGACACACGCACTGCCTGCTGCATGTTATGTGTTACAACCACAACCGTGTACTTTTTCTTTAAATCCTCCATGAGCTCCTCTATCTTTGAAGTAGAGATAGGGTCGAGCGCTGATGTAGGCTCATCCATCAAAAGCACCTCCGGCTGTACGGCAAGCGCTCTCGCAATACACAGTCTCTGCTGCTGTCCACCCGAAAGTCCCATAGCAGATTTCTTTAATCTATCTTTAACTTCATTGAATATCGCAGCACCCTGAAGACTTTCCTCAACTATCTGGTCGAGTATCTTTTTATCCTTGATGCCATGCACTCTCGGGCCATATGCGATATTGTCATATATGCTCATCGGGAACGGATTTGGCTGCTGGAAAACCATGCCGACCTTTTTGCGAAGTACGGTTGTATCGACTGTTGGTGCATATATATTCTCACCATCTATCTCTATGCTTCCTTCGATTCTGACGTTGTCAACCAGATCATTCATTCTGTTGATGCACTTTAAAAATGTAGACTTACCACATCCTGACGGTCCGATCAGCGCTGTCACGCTGTTTTCTTTTATGTCCATATTGACACCATGCAGTGCATGATTCTGGCCATAATACAGATTCAGGTCGCGAACCTGAATTTTTGATTTTTTTCTCCATTTGTATCTCCTGCAACATGTAATAAATTTCTTGTCTTCGAGAATACATTATATGGATGCTTTGTAAAATGCTCTATCAGATATATGTAAAATCTATGTCAAATTTTTACACACATAAATTATTCGCACTGTTTTGTATTTTATTATTTGTATACACTATTTATATGCTTTATAGTCGGCTTTATTAAAGTACTGTCTAGTTAAAGTATTGTATCTTTAATAATTAAAAGCTCATCCATTATCCTGTCTGCATCAATATTTGAGTAATTGATAATAAACTGATGCCTGTCCTCCTTTGGCTTGATCAGGTTGAAATGGGTAATCGCCTGAAGCTTTATACCTTTTTTCAATAGCAGCTCTTCAACTGTTTTGTCCGGAAGGTTCGTGTCAAACTGTATGATAAAATGCAGTCCGGAGTCATTTTCTATTACCCTGCATTCCTTTTCAGTGAAGCAGCCTTTTATGGACGAAAGCACGCTCTGGCGCTTTCTGCCGTAGTGCAGTCTCATCCTGTTTATGTGCTTTTCAAAATAGCCCTCGCTGATAAATCGTGCCAGCGTGTACTGCTCAAAGGTGGATACCGTACATGAGTAAAATGAAAGCCTCCTGTAAAACTCATTTGCCAGATGCTCCGGCAGCACCATGTAGCTGATTCGGATGGTGGATGTGAGAGACTTTGAAAATGTATTTATATAGATGACCTTTTCACACGCATCAATCGAGAGGATGGGCGGTATCGGGTGTCCGTTCATGCGAAACTCACTATCGTAATCATCCTCTATGATGTATCTGTCGCTGCTCTCGTTGCCCATGCCAAAAGCTCATAGCGGCGGTTCACAGGCATCGTGATTCCTGTCGGGAAATGGTGTGTCGGGCTGATATGTGCTATCTGCGCGTTCGCTTTCTTTATAAGCTCCACGCTGATGCCCTGCTCATCCATCTGCACCGGCAGGCATTTTGCATTGTTGCACTCGTATATCTGGCTGATTTTCTTATAGCCGGATCCTCCACGCAGTATACCTTGTCCGTACCCAAAAGCTTCACAAGCAGTCCGTACAGATACTCTGTTCCCGCTCCGACTATTATCTGGTCCGGGTCCACATTCATACCGCGAAACGACGACAGATGGCTTGCTATCGCTTCACGAAGCTCCCTCACTCCGCCACACGGCGACACCGACAAAAGCTCCTGCTCCCTAAGAGAAATCGTCTCTCGCATGAGCTTTGCCCATATGGAAAACGGAAAGTTACCCGAGTCTGTCCTGTTTGATGAGAAGTCAAATATACTTTCATCCTGCTCAGGCGGCAGCTTTATGCTAAGCTCCTTCTGCACCGGTGCCTTGATTACCCTGATATCTGACACATCGGCTATGAAATAGCCCTTCTTGGGCCTTGCAAACATATAGCCCTCGCCAATCAACTGGTCATATGCATTTTCAACAGTAATGGTACTAACCCCCAGATTCTTGGCGAGGGTACGTTTTGATGGCATTTTCTCCCCGGAGCTTAATTTTCCCTGTGATATATCGTTTTTGATGCACTCATACAGGCATTTGTAGAGTGGTCCGTCTGTTTTTGTGAGGTCGTAGGTCAGCATTTGATTCACCGCTTTCTGGCATTTATATTTTCCTTATTTTGAATATTTTAATATTACCAGATGTAGTGTATTATTGCAACCATGATATGTGGCCTGTGGGAGCAAATACAGCCCGGCGGCGCAGGCGGCGTGTACATCTAAACATATTGCTCACGCCTGACTACTTTCGTCATATAAATTGACATAAAAGCAATACAAAAAACAAAAGGAGATTTAACAAATGGAAAACAATAAGAATACTCAATACGAACTCAACAAAGGTCTTGCGCAGATGCTCAAGGGCGGTGTCATCATGGATGTCACTACTCCGGAGCAGGCCAGGATTGCCGAGGCTGCCGGTGCATGTGCTGTCATGGCGCTTGAGAGAATCCCTGCCGATATCAGAGCCGCAGGCGGTGTTTCAAGAATGAGCGATCCTAAGATGATTAAGGGCATTCAGGAGGCTGTCAGCATCCCCGTCATGGCAAAGTGCCGTATCGGTCACTTCGTGGAAGCTCAGATACTTGAGGCTATCGAGATTGACTACATTGATGAGTCTGAGGTGCTTTCACCTGCTGATGATGTGTACCATATCAATAAGAGAGATTTCAAGGTGCCTTTCGTATGTGGTGCAAGAGATCTCGGTGAGGCTCTCCGCCGTATCAACGAAGGAGCTTCCATGATCCGTACAAAGGGTGAGCCCGGTACCGGTGATATCGTGCAGGCTGTCAGACATATGAGAAAGATGAATTCTGAGATTGCTAAGCTTACTTCCATGCGTGAGGATGAGCTTTTCGAGGCAGCTAAAAATCTTCAGGTGCCTTTCGAGCTGGTTAAGTTTGTTCACGATAATGGCAAACTTCCTGTTGTAAACTTTGCGGCAGGTGGTGTGGCTACTCCGGCTGATGCCGCTCTTATGATGCAGCTCGGTGCTGAGGGTGTGTTCGTCGGCTCAGGTATCTTCAAGTCAGGCGATCCTGCCAAGAGAGCTGCCGCTATCGTAAAGGCTGTGACAAACTTTACAGATGCGAAGCTTATCGCAGAGCTTTCTGAGGATCTCGGTGAGGCTATGGTCGGAATCAACGAGAGCGAGATTAAAATCATCATGGAAGAAAGAGGCAAATAAAATGAAATCAGGACTTAAGATTGGTGTTTTAGCCGTTTCAGGGAGCGTTTATTGAGCACAAGCGCATGCTTGAATCTTTAGGCTGTGAGTGTGTTGAGCTGCGCAAAAAATCAGATATCTGTGATATAGACGGACTCGTGCTGCCGGGCGGTGAGAGCACTGTGCAGGGCAAGCTGCTACGTGAGCTTGATATGTTTGATGAGCTTAAGAGAAGAATCGCAAACGGACTTCCGGTGCTTGCAACCTGCGCTGGTCTTATCCTTTTAGCTTCACATATCAGCAACGATGACAACGTATATTTCGGCACTTTGCCTGTCACTGTTAAAAGAAATGCCTACGGCAGACAGCTCGGAAGCTCGAGGCTACAGCAAGGTTTGACAATAGCTTTGACTTTACCATGACATTTATCAGGGCGCCTTACGTGGAAGCTATTGATGCTTCAGCAAAGAATGATGTGCGTGTACTCGCAGAGTATGACGGCAAAATTGTCGGTGTGCAGTATAAGAACCAGATTGGGCTGGCTTTTCATCCGGAGCTTGATGATGATACACGGATTCATGAGAGGTTTTGGAGATGATATGATTATTCAGGAATGTTATTATAATTTGTAATAGCATTCCTTCTTGTTTTCTATTTATATTTTTATTGCCATATCATTTTCATCATTTATAATTATATATCATGTGTTTCAACACTATTATCCGGAGGGTTATGAAAATTTTAATTAGTAGGGAACAATTGGAGCTTTTACTTGAAAAAAAGCGCGATTTTATAGGCAAAAAGATAACAATAGATACAATTATAGCAGGTATATCTTTCTTAATATCAGTATGGACAGCAAACTATGAAACCATATGGATCATCCCGGGAATTGTATTTAAAACTATATTTTGTGTTATCGGAATTGTTTACATGATAAAAATAATATATGATATTATTGATTTCAAAAACAATAATTACACTCACACAGACTTATTGAGAGATATAGAAGGATTGGACATGATACAGCATAATCATTCATTAATTATAATCAAAAACAGTGCCCTCGGCATAAAAACAAAATATCTTACATATTATGATGAAAGATGGGACTGTAAGCTGTTTCCCAATTTAAAAACCGCAGATAAAGACAATGAAACCTTTATCATCAGTAATTTATCAAATGACTTAGGTATACCCAAAAAAGAAATCAAATGCAAATATATATCATCCAGAGTACAGGAAAAATATTCCGTAAGCCATAACGAAAACAGAGTGTATAACCATAGGCTGTACGAAGTAGAATTTAAAAATATTCCAAAAATAATGAATAAAAACGACTTTTCTATTAACTCCCGACACTATTATTGGATGACAATTAGTGAAATGGAAAAAGACGATAATATAATGAAAAAGAATATGGAAGTAGTTGATTTTGTAAAAGAATGCGAAAAATAATTTTTTAAGCCGGGGCATCTGCCCCGGCTTTTATTGTTTCTTATGTCTTATAAGTTCAATATATAATATGATTAGACGGTCAATAGGTATCATAATATTGTTTTAAAAAGCCTAAAACTCCAGAGTCACCTTAAACAGATCGCCATCCACAGTCAGCTCCAAAGTACCATTCATAAGCTTCATAAGGCTTTCTGCAATAGACAGTCCAAGTCCGCTGCCTCGGTATTTCGTGAGCTGTCTCCTCTGACAAAACGCTCCTTAAGCTCATCGCTTGAAATATTAAGCGGTGTAGCTGATACATTCTTGAAGGTTATGATGGCTCCGCTGTCCTTTGGAATGATGTCAATGTACACTCTCGTACCCGGCTGGGCGTATTTGTTGATGTTGTTCATCAGATTATCAAACACTCTCCACAGATGTCGTCCATCTGCCTGAATCATGACAGGCGTAACGTCATTTTTAATAATTAAATCAAGATTATTTTTCTTGAATTTTTCTTCATATTCCCCGGCTACCTGTGATAACATAACAGCTGCATCCAGTTCCTCCAGCTCTACGTTTATGCTGCCCGTAGATGCCTTTGACGCTTCGAGTAAATCCTGAATTAATTTTTTCAGACGTGATGACTGTCTGTCGAGAACATCAAGATATTCGCGTACCTTCTCGTTATCTATGTCCTCCTTCTGCAACAGGTCCACATAATTGATAATGGAGGTGAGCGGTGTCTTGATATCATGCGACACATTTGTGATGAGCTCCGTCCTGAAGCGCTCGCTCTTCATTTTTTCAGAGACCGCAGCTCTATTCCATTGCTCACATTATTCAAATCCTCGCCATGCTTTCTGAAAAAACAGCATAAGCCTTGATGTATCAACCGGCTGTGAAAAATCACCGTTTGCTATAGCCTTTGTAGCGCATCTTATCCTGTCATACTGCATGATAAATGCGATAAGCAGAGCAAGCTCTATAAGCTTTATAATGAATATAAATCCAATACTCCCTATTCCAAAGCCTATAAGCTCAAGCAGGCATATGAAACCGAATGCCAGCATACTGATCAAAAACAGCGGTACATTTCTTTCTATCCATGAAAAGCCGTATCTGATTGGGGCAAATACCATCCTGCATAGCTTTTTGACAGGCTTTAAGAAAAATCTCACAACATAGTAGCACAGTGTATGCTTCCAGAACTCATGTGCCCTGATTCTTACGTATGTTGTCAGGATTGCTTCAAGCGAAACCATGGTTGCCGCCAGACAAATGAGTGCCACCACCGGAAGCTGCTTTATAAGTAAAAAGCCTGCCGGAAATACCATAAAGTCTGCAAACATTGTCACACCAAGCATCACCTCATACGGCATCCTGTCATATAATCGTAATTTAATTTCTTCCGAATCCTCACGTTTTCCGGCAACTGTCAGCAGATACCCCGCTGTAATCACAAAACCAAGTATAAATATGACAAACAATACACTCAAATGAGCCTCTGTAAATTCCATGACGTCAAGTAAGCTGTCTGCCTGATTGAAGTAATCGCCCTTTTCCTGAAGCTGCTGCGGAAGCTTTGCATACACATAATAGTACTCAGGCTTATCTTCCGTTTGGGTGTATGGATAGTACACAATTCCGGTATCCGATATATTAAAGGTATCCGGTAAAAGCTCATAGCTCTCATTCACCTGCTCCACCACTTTTATGATTTCGTAGCTGTCATAATAAATATCCTCATCATAATCGTAGTAAGAGCCGTCACTATCAAAGCGCGAATCGCCGTCATCACTCAGATTCATGCCACACTTTATATGATTTCCTTTTTCATCATAGCACTTTACATTTTTCCACTCGGCAAAGCTGTAATATCGAGTGACTGGCCTGTAAACATCTCCTCGTAGGCAAAGTAATTATTTCCATTCTCATCGGTTTTCTCAACTGCCTTATATAAGCCAAGCGAGCTGTTATCGTTAGAGCCTGTCATCACCCTCACCTTTGGAATGACATAAGCGGTACCATCATTCAGGCACAGATAAAAGAGCCCATTTGTCTTGGAATACATGATTGAGCTGATTCTCTCACTGTTCATATTGTTTGATGCATCGTCTGACTCTTCATAGCTGCCGCTCATTGCATCCCACAGATATGATAGCCTGTTCCACTTTAAGTTCTTTGCCTTGTAGCTAAAAATATAATCCGGATTTGATATTTCATCCACACTTGAATACACCTTTGCTGCATCAGATTTTACATCTACCTTGTCCTCTGATGTTTCATTGCTCTTTACCACTGCGGCCTGCAGATTTGTATCGTCCATCATCTGCGAAAATGCATTGTCATCACCGGATTCATAATTGTACACCATCTGTCTGCTATAGGCTCCTGCAATATTCGCATGAATTTCATCCCTTAGCTGTGCTGTACTTTCATAATTGTTTGTATACACTGCAACTATCGTTGTTACAACAAGCCCTGCCGCCATGACCGAGCACACTATAAATGCCGCAAGCTTAAGCCACAGATTCCTTGATATTTTTTTCATATCATTCACCTTCCATTTTATAGTGCTTCACTTGACAAAGCTGTATCAAGCATGCACCTATTCAGCGTCAATTTTGTATCCGCGCCCCCAGATGACCTTTAAGTACCTTGGCTCAGCCGGATTTATCTCAACCTTTTCTCTGAGATGGCGTATATGTACCGCCACCGTGTTTTCTGTCCCATACGGCTCATCCTTCCAGACCTTTGCATATATCTGATTCGGCGAATACACCTCGCCGGATGCTCCATGAGAAGCTTCAAAATATCGTACTCTGTACGTGTGAGATTTGCTGCCTCGCCATCAACTGTCACTGTCTTTGATTTGTCATCCAGCTCAATGCCGCCGATTACCAGCTTTCCTGCGCTTGTATTGCCTGCGCCAAGAAGCATGTATCTCCTGATCTGTGACTTCACCCTTGCCTGCAGCTCTACCGGGTTAAACGGTTTCGTCACATAGTCGTCTGCTCCGACCGTGAGCCCGAGTACCTTGTCAGTGTCCTCACTTTTGGCAGTGAGCAGTATGACCGGCACATTAGAGATTTTTCTGATTTCCACCATCGCCTCTATGCCGTCCATGACAGGCATCATGATATCCATCAGGACAAGATGCACATCATTGTGTTTTACTATATCGAGCGCCTCCAGCCCGTTTCGCGCCGGGATTACCTCGTAGCCATCGCTGGTCAAATAAATGCTGATTGCCGATACAATGTCTTTTTCATCATCACATACTAATACTTTATACATAATTGCCTCCGGAAGTTTTATGTTGATCTTATTGTATCAATTGTAACATTAAAATCCAATTATGTAACACATTAAGATTTGTTTAAGAAATAATCTTAATGAAACTCAAAACGATTTTTGAGCGAAATCGAAAAGTAATCAAAAGAGCAACTAAAAAAGAAGCTGCGATTTACTGATATCAAATCGAAGCTTCTTTTCTTAGTTAGATTATTATATTGGTTATTTACTATATTCGTTAATTTATTATTATGATTAAAGGGGTAAAATACCTTTTGACCCTCATATCATTATAATAACCGGTTGATTTGCTTACTTCGCCTGGAATTTCTTTGCCAGCACCTTTGTCAGGATGTTGATTAAGAATACAATTACGAGAAGCACAACCGCAATTCCAAATGCCTGGTCGAATTTTCCTTCACTTGTCGCTGCAAGGTAGAGCTTGATGGTAAGTGTTCCACCTGACTGCATTATCTTTGAAAAATATCCGCTGGCAACCTTTGGAAGCATTCCTGCACTTCCTGCCGTAAAAAGGAGTGCTGCTGACTCACCTACTATTCGGCCGATTGCAAGGATAACACCTGTGATGATTCCCGGCATGGCTGATGGCAACAGATGGTGCGGATGGTGTGCCATTTTCCTGCTCCAAGTCCGACTGCTCCGTGTCTGTAGCTGTCCGGTACAGTTTTAAGCGCCTCCTGTGTATTTCTTGTGATGAGAGGCAAAACCATGAGTGTCAGTGTCAGTGAGCCTGTCAGGATACTGTAGCCAAAGCCTATTGTCTGTCCAAAGAACATCATTCCGAAGAGGCCAAAGATGATTGACGGTATTCCTGCAAGTGTCTCTGTGGCAAACTCTATTGTGGATACGAACTTACCCGGCTTTGCATACTCATTCAAGTACACAGCTGCTCCCACTCCGACAGGAGTTGCTATGAGCATGGTGATAATTATGATGTAAAGTGTATTGAGCAGGTTTCCCGCTATTCCGACAGTGTCTCTTAAGACGGATGTCTCGCTGGTCAGAAACTGCCAGTTTACCTGACCGATTCCCCTGACAAATACATATATGATGATTCCCGCAAGCAGCACTACCGATAATGCCGCACACAGATATATGAAAAAATATACTACATCATCGCCTATTCTGCGGCGTTTTCCATTTATACTAGTCATTTTCCACAGCTCCTTTCTTTTTGAGTTTCATAAGGGTGAGGTTGATTATCATGATAAACACAAAAAGCACAAGACCTACTGAGAAAAGCACCTGTCTGTGAAGTCCGCTGGCGTATCCCATCTCGCTGACGAGCTGTGTTGTAAGGAAACGCACTGAGTTGAACGGAAGTGGAAAGCTTACCGTTCCACCGGCTACCATGTTGATAGCCATCGCTTCTCCGAGCGCACGACCTATTCCGAGCACAATTCCTGTCATGATTCCTGACTTTGCCGCAGGAACCGTCACTTTAAATATTGTCTGTATCTTTGTTGCTCCAAGAGCAAGGGATGCCGCTCTCATCTGCTGCGGTACTGCCTGTATTGATGATACGCTCATGTTGATTACCGTAGGAAGAATCATGATTGCAAGCACTATGATTGCTGCAAGCAGATTTGATCCGCCGGTAAACTGATGTGTTGCTGAGTTTGCAAAAACATGTTTCTCCAGCTTGTATAATACCGGATTAAGTATCATAAGTCCCAAAAGTCCATAGATTACTGATGGAATGGCTGCAAGCAGCTCTACTGCCGGCTGCACTACCGCTGAGAGCTTTTTGTTTGACACCTCAGTGAGAAATACTGCCGTAAGAAGAGCAATCGGTACTCCTATGAGTATAGATACTGCTGTTCCTATGATGGATGTGAGGATTATGTACAATATTCCGTAGCTTGGGTCTGCCGCTGTCGGCGCCCATTTTGTTCCGAATAAGAGATTTAACACTCCAACCTTGAAAAATGCCGGTGCGCCTTTAAGGAACATATAAATTGTTATTGATAATACTGCGAATATTGCCACAACCGCACATACCGTGAATATTATTTTGGCAACATTCTCTACTATGGATTTATGTTTCATTTGATACTCCTTGTTTCAAAAAGTTCCCCAGGAAACCTGCCATTTCCTGAGGAAACCCTGTATCTTGTCGATATGTATTAATACTGATGTCTGTATTTCGTATCATTACTATGACCGATAATTTCTACTGAGGGAGGATAAGGCCTACCTTCTTGATAACTGCCTGTCCCTCATCTGAGTTTACATAGTCAAACCAAGCTTTAACAATATCGTTCTGCTCGTCAATCTTGCCCTTTGTAGCCATTACGAATGGACGAGAAAGAAGATATTTGCCTGCTACAATGTTTTCCTCTGTTGCCTCTACTCCGTCAATTTTCATTGCTGTTACTGTATCATCAAGCACGTCAAGTGAAACATATCCGATTGCTCCCGGTGTTGAGCCTACCTTTGCAAGAACTGCTCCTGTTGAGTCAAGCTCCTGTGCATATTTGCACTGATCCTTTACATCAAGAAGCTCCTCGAAGGCTCCTCTTGTACCTGAAGCTGCCTCACGGCCGATTGCTACGATTGCCTCATCTTTTCCACCAAGGTCTTTCCAGTTTGAAATCTCACCTTGTGTTAGATTTTCTTTAAGTCATCTGATGTAAGCTCTGTTACTGAGTTGTCCTTGTCTGTGATTACTGCGATTCCGTCGATTGCTACGATGTTTTCCTCAACACCGTTTGCTTTCTCATCATCTGTAAGTGCTCTCGATGAATCTCCGATATCTACGCTTCCTGCTGATACTGACTCGATTCCTGAACCAGAGCCTGTATACTCTACTGTTACTGTTACTCCAGGGTTTTTCTCCATGAATGACTCCTTGAGCGCCTCACAAAGCTTCTCCATTGAAGTACTTCCTGCAAGTGAAAGTGAACCGCTTAAGTTCTCATTTGATGTACCTTCATCTGCGCTTGTATCTGCATTGTTGTCTGCTCCGTCTGAGCTTGAACCACATCCTGTAAATGCTGCTGTCATCATTGTTGCAGCAGTTGCTAAAACTAAAAGTTTTTTCATACGATTTTTCATTTTAATTTCCTCTTTCATTACTTTCTTGAATTTGTTTCTTTGTTTGTTACAACTGATATAGTAATGGGGAAATGTAAAATGCAAAATCATTAGTGTGTAAAATGCATGTAAAAAAATATTTTTAATCTACAATACGACTGTAAATTCATATCCTCCGGTGGCTGTACATCTGTTCTGCCGATGGTGGCTCTTTGAGCGTGGGAGTCCCTTTATTTGTACTTTCATCTGCTGTATTGCCGAATGTATCTGTGTTTGCGTTTTCTGTATCTAAAAGATCCGGGAATGTTCCTCCGTTTCCGTCAATCAGCTTAAGACATGCATCCAACGCCTCGTTTGTACTTATATAGTTTGCGATGTTTATCGTGCCTACAATTGCAATAAGAACAATTGAAACTCATAACATTGCTATGGCTATAAATTTTCTTCGTAATTTTTTGAGCATTTTATCACCTGCACATTTTTTCTATTTCATGCTCTACGTCCATTGGGTCCAATGGACTTTCCGCTGTTTCATATGTCAATATAAGATTTTTTCCCTGATAATATCCATTTTCGTTATATTTCAATATCTTTCGATAAGCTTTTATTTCGATAATCAGGATTGTCTATCAAGCCAAGATGCTCCCACAGAATTATATCGCCATTTTTCTTCTCAACCGTAAAATCGGGATAATAAATACCATCTGAGATTTTAATCGCCTTCTCGTACTCAAACTTTATATTATTATCATACAAGGCTGTCGCAATAATTACTTCTGATTTTGACCGCACTATAATTCCCATTTTAGTATAAAACTTGAGTGCTTCAGGGTTAGGAACCTGTGTCTTTTCATTTGTCTCTTCATTTTCCTTCTTATCAACTGCTAAAAGTATACTGCTATAATGTTTTTGCTTCAACATTTTCTGGGCATAATCGGTTTTATATTT
>ENA-OQEB01000131-OQEB01000131.1-human-gut-metagenome-genome-assembly--contig:-NODE-131-length-30110-cov-2.091919_pt1 | contig 30110 bp, 44 predicted proteins | sample MGYA00242787_ERZ504619 | MGnify/ENA primary metagenome ERZ504619 (study PRJEB26092, sample SAMD00036317) | human gut metagenome | host: Homo sapiens | study: EMG produced TPA metagenomics assembly of... | reverse complement strand
CCGACATGTGCTATTACAGCACCGTGGAATTTCTCGCAGCACCCTTGCTTCGTCTGAGCTGGAAGAACTGGATAGTGTCTGCACCGTGGCTATGGTCTGATAGCTCTGTGCACGCATCTGTCCCGGACGCTTCAATGAATTGTAGTGCTGCCAGTTCTGCTGGCTTGGAGTCTGCTCCATGAGCATGAATGCTCATCCTTAAGACCTCGCATCAGGTCGTGAGTCATCGCAACCATGCTCCATGGTGTGTCGTATGCAGGGTAATTATCCCACGAAACGATATCCATCTCCTTAGCCCACTTGAAATAGTCAAGACCCTTGAAGGTACCCATCAGGTTTGTTGTGACAAGCGCATCGGGAATGATAGCTTTTACTGCATCGCGCTCCAGCTTATAGCAGTTCAGCATGCTGTCAGAGTAAAAACGTCTGTAGTCTGTTGATATTCCGGCAAAGCTTGTCATGCCGCCCCATGTCTCCTCGCTGAGCTCGTTAGGTACGACTATCTCATCCCAGTCGTAGAAGGTGTGTCCCCAGAACTCTGTGTTCCAGGCATCATTTACGGCATCAAGAGTCTTGTACTTATCCTTGAGCCATACACGAAACTGCTTCTGACAGTTGTCACAGTAACAGTATCCGCCGTACTCGTTATTGATGTGCCATACAGAAATATTTTTATTGCCGCTATAGCGTTTTGCAAGCTCTGTCGCAAGAGCCTTTGCGTACTTCTGATATACCAGGGAGTTCGGACAGAAATTGTGTCTGGCTCCAAATTTATGCTGGCGTCCCTCGTAGTCGGTGCTCATCGTTTCAGGATATTTCTTGACCATCCATGCAGGCAGTGCTGCTGTAGATGTTGCCATGACGATGTCGTAGTTTTCGTTTGAGAGCATATCAACTATCTCGTCAAGCTCTGTGAAATTATACTCATTCTCAGACGGCTGTATTTTAGCCCATGAAAAAACGTTGATTGTGGCACTGTTGATATGGGCATCCTTAAAGTATGCCATGTCCTGCTCCCAGACCTCCTTAGGCCACTGATTTGGATGTAATCTCCTCCGAAAAGGATTCTTTTGAATTTTGACTGCATTTTTTTCCTCCGTTATGGTATTAACCCCAATATTATGATATTCTTAAACTATAAGTGTGTTTCCTTATGCACTAATCATATAATAGATTTACGGAAAATAGTATAACATCATAAACCAAATTATATAACATTCTGAAACTAAACTGTTTTTGAAAGGAGAAAGCATGCCTATTTATTTTGGAAGCAATTTCGCAAGAGAACCGTTTCAATTCGACTCTGTCGGTAATGACTGGGAGCAGGAAAGCGTTACCCGCCCGGAGGGGTATCCGCTGTACCATTATTTACAGACGAAGGAGGGTGTGGGTGAGGTAACGGTATACAGCAGAAATCAGGCTGTTTCAGACAATATTTTGTCAAACAGTCATACGATTGAGCTGCAAAAAGGGCAAGGGATTCTTATTGCTCCAAACGTGCCGCACTCCTATCACAATAAAAACATCTCATCCGGCAATAGCCTGCCCTGGAAAACAGAGTTTGCCACTTTTACAGGGACAATGGCGGCAGCCTTCAGGGAAATGTTTGATGAAAAGGAATACCGGCTGATTGATGAGAATAAGGGGATGGATGTGTCGGAAGCAATTAACAGGGCTGTAGAAGACTTTAAGGAACGCTCCAGTGATACGCAAATGCTCTCACTCGACTGTTATGGCATCATGCTTTTGCTCTCAGACCAGTCTAATCACACACACGATAATGATGACCAAAGCTATGTACGTTTATAAAGCCTGTTATAGATGCTATAGAAGAAAGCTACATGGACGATATCAGTGCCAAGGAGCTTGCTGATGGTGTATTTGTATCGCAGCAATATCTATCGCGTGTTTTTACGGAGTTTATGAACTGCTCGGTGTATGAGTACCTGACCAACTACCGCATCAATAAAGCCAAGGAGTTACTGCTTATAAACAGCAGGCATAAGGTGCAGGATATAGCATCTGATGTGGGGTACTCAGATGCCAGCCATTTTATAGTCATGTTCAAGAAACTTACAGGGATGACACCGGCGCAGTTTCGGAAGCTGCATATATAAGAGGATGAAACTGTTTCTTGTATTAATAGGGTTTGATGTTAAGATATATTTATCAGAAATATGGTGCGAAAATGAATATAGAAGTTTTTCTGACGGAAGTGAGCTATGGGACGATATAGCATCCGGGAAAAATAAGGATGGAGCCGATAAATTGCAGATTAATATGTAAGATAAGCTTCTCTCATGTTACTCTGCGTGATGGTACGGTTTTACAGATCAGTGAAGACCGGCAAAAAAGAGCATGTAAATATAAATAACAGGCTATATTTTTGAGCTGTTTTGGGGTTTTTAGTGATTTCAGCGGTTTCAGCTACCTTTTTTGGAGATTTTTCCGGCTGTTTCGCTGGGTTTGGGGAGCTGTTTTGTGGATTTCAGCAGTTTCAGCTACTTTTTTCAAGAATTTTTCCGGCTGTTTTCGCTGTGGTTGGGGAGCTGTTTTGTGGATTTCAGCGGTTTCAGCTACGTTTTTCAAGAATTTTTCCAGCTTTTGGGCTGGATTGGGGAGCTGTTTTAGAAGTTTTATGGATTACAGCTACCCAAGGCCTGCCTGCTATCAACCTATGGCTATTGTACATTGTGCTAATTTAGTGTGGGGAATATTATGTTAAAGAATAAAAATGATGGTTCATACTGGATTTGCGGAGAGGGCATTGGAACAAAACAAAAAACGGTTTCAGGGGAAACTGATTATACGGTTACATGCAACAGTGGAAACTGGGTAAGATTATAGAAGCAAAAATAAAATATTTTAACCTTTTCTTGCGCTGGGGCAACAAGGCGTTTTCCGGTTCGTTTTGCGTATCGTGATAATTCAAGTAGATTTATATGGTATGAGAGGCATTAACATATGGATTGGGTTTTTCGTAATGGCTTTTATTAAGATGTAATGTGTAAAAACAACAGTGGAACCATTATTTAAGTAAGTGGTTCCACTGTTGTTTTTGTATATATAACATTATCTACAATCCGTATTCCGTATTTATCAAGGTCAACCCTGCCGTCTATGACCTCAATGCCATCTGCTCTTAGACGCTTAGCCTGTTCACCGGCTCCGCCGAAGGCAAATGCCCCTGACAGCTCACCCTTTGCATTTACCACTCTGTAGCATGGAATTTCATCAGGATTGGGATTCTTGTGCAGGGCATTGCCGACAGCCCGGCACATTTTTTATTGCCTGCAAGCTCAGCAACCTGTGCATATGTGGCAACACAACCCTTTGGGATTCTTTTTACAGCCTCATATATGAGCCGGGTCGGATTATAGGTGACAAGGTCATAGCTGTCTGCAATCATGTTTTTTATAGCATCATCCGGTATGCTGCCATCGAGAATGATGGTATTCCAGTTGTCCTTGTTCTGGTGCCAGCCGGGGATGACCGATGGGAAGGCATCCCTCCAGAAGTCTCGCCAGGCAGGAGATACCTTGACATTTAAGTTGATAAAACCATTGCGCTCGTAGGTCCACAGGAAAACCTTTTTGCTGTCCTTTACGCGGACTAGCTGCCAGTTTGGGTCGTGGAATGGTGCTTCCTGATATGTATTTGGAATGATAAGCCGTAGTCTAATGCTTCTTGTCGTGTTTTCATAGATTTTGCCTGCCTTCTTTTAATTACATGATTACAGTATAACATAGAAAGAACAAATGTTTAATCGTGAAATGACAATTTATTGACATAATTCCACGTATAGTCTCTCTATCTCACCATCTTCCTTAGAATTAACAAACACCAGTGTATCATCCGATTTTATCATGAGAATAGGAGAGTATCCGTCGAATACATACAGGCTGCATTTTCCAAGAGTGCGCCCTTCGTACCTGCCGATATCATAGCTGTCTGTAGAGGCTCCGTTTGTACGCAGGAAACTGTCATACGGCAGCTCGTCCAGAAGCTTAAGCTCTGTGATGTCATTTACATCAATCTCGCTTGTATACCACCGGCAGAAATAGTAAGGTTATTGTTTGTCAGAGTGATTTTTTCCTGTATATTAATCAAAGGAAGCATGCAGACAAACACCAGGATGATACAGCCGGCTATTATTGCACAGGTGATTCCTGTGAAAATCCACGCGCCTTTTTTTGCATAATTAAACGTGTAGTTGCCGGACTGCATACGGTTTTCAATGAGAATATGTTTGTCGTCGGGATTATAGTAGTAGCCGGTTTTCCAGTATTCATCATCGTCCACATCTATTGGTGAGGTGTTGGCAGACAGCAGTTCCTTCTTTCTGTTTAAGCCCATATAAATTAGAACAATAAATCCCAAAACGGCTATTAACTGAATGAAAATATGAAAATATACACATAATAGGATGATGCCGGAAGTATTCCGGTGATACCTGTGTATAATGCTACATAAATCCATGCGACAGCGTTTAGTCCGCTTAGGAGAAGCATTGCGATGCTTTTATATTTTTTCATGGTATTGTTGACAATAAGGTTGAGCTTTGAATCCATGCTGTATACGTGGCGCTCGCTTTTGTTTATAAAAGCATGAAATACCAGCGAAAGTGTGGATATTAAAACAGAGCACAAAAACAGCGAAATCATAAGGATATTGTAATGGGTGTCACCAAGCATAAAGTATGGTATATATGCTGCAAGCTCAGCAATTAAAAAGAGTGCATGCCATTTATAGCTGACTGTCGTGGCACCGGCTTCTGCTGAAACGCGGGTGTCGATATAAACCTTTTTGCGTTGGGCTTCTATTATCCATCCGTTTTGTATTTTCAGAGCATACATTTTCCGGTGGGAGCTGTTTGGAATATGAATAATTCCAAAGATATATGCAAACATCCAGACAATATATACCAGAACAAAAACGGCAATGTTAATAAAAACAATAAAGCATATCGCAATGGAGATAATCACATTGGCAATCTGAAAGTGTTTCATTTTGCGTTTTCCGGTGGTGACGATTTCGGTGACTTCGGCATCTTCTTTGTGAGATGATGGAATATGTACATTGAGATACATGCCATTTTCATATTTATAGGCGTGTGTGTACGCAAATTGCATACATAGTATGATAAAAAGGTTTGTAACTATAAAGATAATAAACATGATAATTTCCATAGTCAGCCTCCTCTGCTAAGCGGTGCATGGTTTCATTTGTGAATACATTTTATCGCACATTGATAAAAATTCCTCGCGGCTCATTCCGGTGAGACAGGCTTCAGAACTTAAAAGCTCAAGCTCTGATTCCAGCTTTTCAGTGAAATCGGTATCATCTGCGATGGATTCGGACACAAAAGCGCCGAGCCGTCTGTCTGTGCGGATAAATCCCTCATTTTTCAAAATCTGATAGGCTTTATTGACCGTCATTGTGTTTACACCGGCATCGCTTGCCAGCTGGCGCACGGTTGGAAGCTTTTCGCCGGTCTTTAGCTCACCTTTGCCTATTCCCTTTACAATCTGGTTTCTAAGCTGTACGTATATCGGGGTGCTGCTTGACATGTCAAGTTCTATTATCATGTGAACCTCCTGTATCTTACTGTTTATATGTCATAGCCTGCTTGAAATGTATCGATATTTATTAGCAGGCTGTAATCTGACAAAAATTTGTAAGTGATATAAATGTATTATTTGTATTATATATAGTAATACAGACAGCACTTTATGTCAACTGATGTTTTAGCATCAATTATATTGACATTTTGAGTATTACAATTATGATTAAAGAGTTATAAGGTATCACAGCGTAAAAGAATACATATGAGGTTAAAAAATGAAGCAGATTAATAGAGCAGATAAAACAAAAGGATGCCTGTGCCTTTACACATGGCGGCAAATTTCACGCAGATGATGTGTTCTCATCAGCCCTGCTTTTGTATATAAACCCTGAGATCAGCATAACAAGGGGCAACAGTGTGCCTGATGATTTTACAGGAATAGTTTTTGATATAGGGCGTGGTGAGTTTGACCATCACCAGAAGGACAGCAGAATCAGGGAAAACGGTGTGCCGTATGCGGCATTTGGACTGTTGTGGGAGGCTGTTGGAGCGGATATTCTAGGCGAGGAGCTTGCGGTGAAATTTGATGAGTCATTTGTCCAGCCTCTCGACAACAATGACAATACAGGTGAGAAAAACGAGCTTGCAACACTTATAGGCAATTTCAATCCGTCATGGGATTATGAGGGTGGCAGCGATGAGGCTTTCTTTCAGGCGGTAAGCGTGGCAGGCATGATACTGGAAAACAAATTTGAGAGATACCGTGGCAATGAGAGAGCCGATAAGAGAGTGGAGGAGGTGCTTGCAAAGCACGATCCGGCAAGTAGAATACTGGTGCTTCCTGAGTTTATCCCGTGTCAGAAGGCTCTGAGTGAGACGGATATCGCGTTTGTTATTTTTCCGTCAAACAGAGGCGGCTTTTGTATACAGCCGCAGAAAAGAGAATACTCGATGAATTACAAGTGTTCTTTTCCGGCAGAGTGGCTGGGGCTTGAAGGTGAGGAGCTGGTAAATGCTACAGGAATTCCCAGTGCGATATTCTGTCACAAGGGAGGCTTTATCATGACTGTTAAGGAGCAGGATGAAGCTGTAAAGGCATGCGAAAAGGCGCTTTCTCTTCATAAAGACAGCTCTGTGATAGTATGGTATGGCAGTAAAGGAGATACTGCAGCGAAGGCATGTGACAGTCAGACAGACGAGCTGCTTATGAATGTTGCAAAAGCACGAGGCATAAAGGGCGTGCATATCTGTCATGTTGATGCAATGCCTGTTCCGCAGCTTGAATTAACAGAGCTTGACAGTGAGACAGCATATGCAGAGGTGCTGATGGAGAAGCCGCAGTGGAAGGCATATGTAAAGGAGCAGGTGAAGCAGATTGTAAAGTACAGACCGGAGGCTGTGTATGTGGAAGGAAACGCATTTGAGACATATCCGGTTATACGTGCACTCAGAAAGAAGCACATTCCTGTGCTTACGATGATTGAAAATAAAGAGAAAAAAATAATGGTAAGAATACCATGATTTATGTGCATTTTTGAAAAAATTTGGTATAATGTTGTTAAAGCGCGGACATCGTGCAGTTTTGCGAATGTGTGTGGTGGTTTTGAATAATACGAGTAATATACAAGTAACAATACGAGGATGCAGAAGGTATGAAGACAATTATAAAATACGAGCTTGTTATAAATGAGGCACTCAGATCTGCACTCAACTATGATACACCGGATGAGCAGATTAATGAGTTTATCAGATTTTTCGGAAAACATATCGGTTCTGACCGCATATATATATTTGAGGACTGTGATGAGAAGCATGTCACCAAAAATACATATGAGTGGTGTGCGGATGGAATAGTGCCGGAGATACATGAATTGCAGAATGTCGATATGGACATAATAGGCTGGTGGTATCAGACCTTTGACAAGGACAGGAATGTAATTATCACAGATATAGAGCAGATAAAGGATGAGCACAAGGTCTCCTATAATCTGTTAAAGGCGCAAAATGTAAAGAACCTGGTGGTATGTCCAATCCGCTACAAGGATGAGATAAAGGGCTTTTTCGGTGTGGATAATCCACCGGAAAGTGATACTCTCGGACTGACCACGTTCCTAGATATGATAGGAACCTTGCTTATATCATTGCTTAAGCTGCGCAATTCCTTCACAAAGTCGAATAAGGAAGCGATGCTTAGCAGCTATTCATCACTTTCAAGTATCTATATATCCATGGCACTGGTAAATGTGCAGACACACAGATACCATATAGTAAAGACTTTGGATGAGGTTGTACACTTCATGGGGGTAAAACCGCAAAGTGAGGGGGAATATAGGATAGATGAGGATTTCCCGGGGCATATAAACAGTGTGATGAATGAGTTCTGTACTAAGGCACAGCGCAAAGAGGCTCTGGAGTTTGTGGATATCAGTACTGTAGAGGACAGACTTCGTGGAAAAAATACCATAGTGCACGAGTTTATCGGAAAGGTATCAGGCTGGTGCCGTGAAAGGTTTATTCCTGTAGACTATGATGCAGATGGCAGGCTGTGGCATGTGCTTTACTGCGTGGAGAATATTGACGAGGAAAAGCGACGTGAAGACAGGCTTATGTATCTGGCACAGATTGATTTGATGACAGGTATACGCAACCGCGGAAGTGGAGAGAATAAGATAACAGAGTATCTCGTCCGCAAACAGTGCGGTCTGCTTTGTCTTTTGGATTGTGACAAGTTTAAGTCAATAAACGACACCTATGGACATGCGGTAGGTGACAAGGTGATAATAGCAATTGCTGATACTCTGCGCAAATCATGTCGTGATGATGATGTCGTGCTTCGCCTGGGCGGGGATGAGTTTGCGGTATTTATACCGGGGATGCTTGATAAAGAGCGGGCAGAAGCTTTTTTTGACAGGCTTTTTTCAAACATAGAGCATATTGATATAGCAGAGATGAATGGAAAGCATATACTGCTCAGTCTTGGCGCATGCTTTTATGACGGAATGGATTGTATCACGTTTGATCAGCTCTACAGAAGGGCAGACACCGCCATGTATGACAGCAAGAAAAAACAGGGCTACAGTGCGACAATTTATGATGCAAAGCATGATAGTCCGGCATATTAAATAAAAAGAGGAGAATGAAAATGCAGACAGGAAAAGCAATATCCATTCCATCAATCCTCAAGGTGGGAAATGGAACATTAAACAAAATCGGAGAGTATTTAAAGAGTGAGGAGCTGACAAGCGTAGTCATTTTTATGGGAAACGGTCTCATAGATATGTTTGGAGATACCATAATGAAGTCGCTTACTGATGCCGGTATCACCGTGCTTGAGTACAGCGAGCTTGATACGGTTGAGATAGACGATATCATTACCCTTGCCTTTGATATACCAAACAAGGCAAAGGCAGTTGTGTCAGTGGGCGGCGGAAAGGTAATAGATGCAGGAAAATATGCAGCTTTTCTAAGAAATATGCCATTTATCAGTGTGCCGACCTCAAGCTCAAGCGATGGTTTTTCCAGCGCAAGTGCATCACTTTTGGTGCACGGCAAGCGTACGTCGGTTCCTGCAAAGCTTGCGCATGGTATCATAGTTGACACACAGGTCATCCGCACAGCACCGGAGAAGTTTATATATTCAGGCATCGGGGATATGGTGTCAAAGATTACAGCACTCTATGACTGGATTTTTGAGGAAGCACATGGTGCAGGCGTGGTCAACGACTTTGCCGTGATGGTTGCTAAAAAGGCGGTCAACAGCTTTGTGCGTACACCTTATGAGAGCATAAAGGATGAGCTTTTCCTAAAGGAGCTTGTGGATTCGCTTGCCATGAGCGGCATAGCAAATGAGATAGCGGGAAGCAGTGCGCCGACCAGCGGCAGTGAGCATCTTATTTCACATGCGCTTGACAAAATTCTTGAGCATCCACAGCTTCATGGCATACAGGTCGGCATAGCAACCTATATCATGAGTGTAGTGCAAAATCACAGATATGTAAGGGTGTGCACAGTGCTCAAAAGGACAGGCTTTTTCGACTATGCGGCCACTCTTGGCATGAGAAAGCAGGATTTTCTGGATGCGATAGATATGGCGCCATCCATGAAGCCGTTCAGGCACACATATCTGCATGAGAAGGAGTACCGCGATGCGGCAAAGAAGCTTGTGCTCGAGGATGATATACTGAATAAAATACTGGTATAAAAATATGTATGAGAAGACTATAGAGCCGGTTGCGATTATGCACACCGGATTTGGAGAGAAATTTGGCATTCCAAGGCAGAGCGGCCTTGTGCCTGAGGCAGCAGGGCAGATAGTATTTGAACCAAAATACCAAAACCCCGATGCGCTTCGAGGAATAGAGGAGTTCACACATTTGTGGATTATATGGGGCTTTTCTGAAAACAGGGTGGAGAAATTCACACCGCTCGTCACACCACCCAGGCTTGGAGGCCGGGAAAAGAGAGGTGTTTTTGCCACACGTTCGCCGTTTCGCCCAAACGGCATGGGACTATCCTCTGTAAGGATTGATAAGGTTGAGTACAAAAGCAGCAAGGAACCCATAATTCATGTGTCAGGTGTAGATATGCTTGACGGCACACCAATCTATGATATAAAGCCGTATCTGGCATATTCAGACTCACATCCTGAGGCATCAGATGGCTTTGCCGCAGAGCACAGATGGGATACGGTGCATGTTATATGGAGGGATGAGGCACTCAAAAGCTGTATGGATGAAGGTACCCGCATTACTGTGGAGCATATTCTGGCACAGGATCCAAGAGCTGCATACAACAAGGCCAGGGATTATATCTATGGCATGAGATACGGCAAATTTGATATACGCTTTGTGGCTGATTCGCATGCCGGCACGATAGAGATAGTGGATGTCGTGGAGTGCATAGATGGGTATCACAAGGTGAAGTGATTTTGATTTGCATATGGCGCCACAAGAGAGTAAAATGGTAATGCATACAAAAGGACAAATGCGTCACGAATATATTTGTAAATACATATAAGGAAGGTACATACAATGAAAACAGTAAAGGACTATATCAGAACTATCCCGGATTTCCCGGAGAAGGGCATCATGTTCCGCGATGTGACAAGTGTTATCCAGGATGCAGATGGATTAAAGCTTGCAATTGATGAGATGATAAAGAGGCTTGACGGACTTGATTTTGATGTGATAGCAGGAGCAGAATCAAGGGGCTTTGTTTTTGGCATGCCGATAGCATATGCGCTTCATAAACCGTTTGTTATGGTGAGAAAAGCAGGCAAGCTGCCATGTGAGACTGTATCAAAGACATATGACCTTGAGTATGGCACAGCAACAATTGAGATGCACAAGGACTCTATAAAGCCCGGTCAGAAGGTGGTTCTTGTGGATGATCTTATCGCTACAGGAGGCACAATGCAGGCAGCAGCAGAGCTTGTTGAGGAGCTTGGAGGAGAGGTTGTGAAGATGCTTTTCCTTATTGAGCTTGCAGGTCTTAATGGCAGAAAGCTTCTTAGCAAGTATGATGTGGATGCAGTTGTGTCATATGATGGCAAGTAGAGCTGTTATATCTGAATGAATATATTTTATATGTTTGTGCATACTGACATTAATTAAATCTATGATTTGATGAGATTAAGAGTAAGGAGAGTCGGTATGCAGCAAAAATTGGGAAAGTGGAGTCTCCGTTTTGCGGAGGCTCCTTTTATATTGGAAAGCAGTTCGGTTGTAGGCACAAAGGAGGCGGACGGACCGCTTGGTGGTCTGTTTGATATTGTAGGCAAAGATGACAGGTTTGGGCAGAATACGTGGGAAAAGGCAGAAAGCTCCATGCAGCGCGATGCACTCACAATGGCCCTTGGAAAAGCACATCTGGATGCATCCGACATGGACTATGTATTTGCAGGAGATCTGCTCGGACAGTCTATGGCCACAACCTTTGGTGTGGAAAACTTCCGCATTCCGTGGTTTGGAGTGTATGGAGCATGCTCCACATGCGGGGAGTCGCTCTCACTTGCCGCGGCATTTGTGGCAGCAGGGTATGCAAGGCATGCGGTGGCAGTGACATCGAGCCACTTTGCAGTGCCGAAAAGCAGTTTCGCTTCCCTAACCAGTATGCCAATCAAAGACCGGTGTCAGCGACGTGGACAGTGACAGGAAGTGCAGCATTTATTGTGGGCAGTGGAGCAGGTGGTAATGAGATACAGGCCGGGTGTGACAATGCAGATAGTATATCAAGAAAGGTACAGATTGAGGGAATCACAACAGGAGTTGTGGTGGACTATGGCATAAAGGACGCCATGAACATGGGCGCAGCAATGGCACCTGCGGCCTGTGAGCTGATAGTAAATCACCTGAGTGATTTTGGCAGAGAGGCTTCATATTACGACAGGATAGTGACAGGAGACCTTGGAAGCATCGGACAGAAGATACTGATTGACCTGTGCAGGCAAAAGGGCGTGGACATAAGCAAAAATCACGAGGACTGTGGCATGAAGATGTTTGATGCAACGAACCAGAACACAGGCTCAGGTGGTTCGGGCTGTGCGTGCTCGGCAACCGTTTTGTCAGCATATTACCTGCCAAAACTTAGAAGCGGTGAATTGAAGCGTATACTATTTGTGCCGACAGGAGCACTTCTTTCGCCTGTCAGCTTCAACGAGGGCGAGTCAGTACCGGGAATTGCACACGGTGTAGTGCTTGAAGCTGTAATTTGAAGTTGATGGCTTCACATATATAATAGGGTGAACGAGATAGGGTGAACGAGCCGTTTTTGGGGATGGCTGCACGTTCAAAAAATATAAGAAAGGCGTAAGGATATAATGGATTATGTAAAAGCATTTGTCGTGGGCGGTATCATCTGCGCCATAGTACAGATTTTAATGGAAAAAACAAAGCTCATGCCGGGCAGAATTATGGTAATGCTCGTGTGCACAGGAGCGCTGCTTGGCGCTGTCGGCATATACGGGCCATTTTCAAAGTGGGCAGGCGCCGGTGCAAACGTACCGCTTTTGGGCTTTGGCAATGTACTGTGGAAGGGTGTGAAGGAGGCAGTGGACAGCGAGGGCTTTATAGCCTGTTTAAGGGCGGCTTTAAGGCTTGTGCCGTCGGAGTATCGGCAGCACTTATTTTTTCGTATATCGCGGCACTCATCACGAAACCCAAGTTAAAAAGCTGAGAACAAGAAAAACTGCTGCTTACATGAATGCATGCATGACGCATTAGCTTTTTTGTTCTCAGTGGTTCAGAATAGTTACGAATGATGTATAAATTACGAAAAATTGCCCATACTATCTCCAAAACGAAAAGGAGACTGATACAATGAAGAAAATGAAATATTTATTGGCACTTTGCCTGATACTCGCTGCTGCAAGCGCTTTTGCAGCCTGTGGAAACAATAGTAATGTGGCTGACACCTCAATGGTTGAAAATACACAAAGAGGTGGCTCTGCCGCCGACGATGCCGGAAATGCCGGCAAGGATATCATAGATGGCGCCGGAAATGCTGGCAAGGATGTGATAGATGGCGCAGGCGATGCCGGAAAAGATGTGATAGACGGAGCAGGCGATGCCGGCAAGGATGTAATAGACGGCGCAAAGGATGCCGTAGATGATGCCGGAAACGCCATAAAAAAGAGTGTTGATGGTGGAAACAACTAACAGCTATTTATAAAAAGAAAACAGTTACTATATATGCTTCAATGACTGCAAAAACAAAAGCACCGACAACATCGCTGATAAAATGCACACCTGATATCACACGGACACAGGCAATGATAGCTGCAAGGACTGCAAGCAAAATGCCGGTGAACCATAAAGGCGAAGCAGCAGGTGAGCATATTAAAACAGTAAATGCAATTATAAATGCAGAAAAAACATGCCTGCTAGGAAAAGACCTTCCGAGGGTATCCTTTGGAATGACAGGCGGCATATCAAATTTTTCGTATGGACGTGGTCTGTTTATGATATATCTGAAAACCGATACTGCAATAAAGCCGACAAACGGAGCAATGATTGAGAGTGCAAGCATATGACCGGCTGTAAAGCACAGATACAGCACGTATACAGGGTATGTGATAAAAACTAAATAAGTGCATATTTTATTGATTAATTCAAGCTTTCGGGCTGCCCTGTTATTTTCACGGAATGGGGCAGTCATTTTTATGTATGTATTTTTTTTCATGATTATTTTCCATCGTTTATTTATGAAATATTGTATTGTAACTGTCTAGAGTGGTGTCAACTGCCCTTGCGATACTGCAGAGGTGTCATGCCATAGTGCTTTTTGAAGGCTCTGTTAAAATACGACAGGCTTTCAAACCCCACTTCACCGGAAATAGAAAGCACCGAGCTGTCTGAACTTTGCAAAAGTCTTGCGGCCATGGTCAGGCGGTAGTCCTTTAAATAGTCAACAAACGATGTGCCCATGGTTTCTTTAAAATACCTCATAAAATGAGACTCGGAAAACCCGGCTACATCAGCGATATCAGCGATAGAGATTTTGTCGGCATAATTATTTTCCACATATTTGAGCACAACCTTCATCTTATCAAGAGTCTTTTTACTTTTTAGTGGCTTTGTCAGATTACGGCAGCGGTTATCAAGCACAAAAAAGAATTCGTAGAGCTTGCTCTTTATATAAAGCTGATAGCCCTGCGGCATCGTCTTGCAAATCTCATCGCATGCATCTATTGGAGCCACGACATCCTCGTAGTATGGATACACCGGTGTAAAACCGTCGAACTGTGAATCTGCCGGTTAAGAGAGGTGTAAGAAAATCCTCCTTGGTGTAATCGTACTTTCCGGGAAGCAGCATCGACAGGGAAAATATGATATTTTCGTACTCCATCGATTCATCCATATATTGGTCTATAGAGTGAAGCTGTCCCGGCAGAATCAGCACAAGGCTTGGCGCTGTGACATGGTACTCCTTAAAATCCACAGATATATGACCGCAGCCCTTCTTTATATAGATAAGCTCCATGTCATCATGCCAGTGCAGCGGAACTCCGGAAAAATCAAGGGGAATCGAGCACAGGTAGGTATTGTATGGGAACGTAAGCTCCACATGTGTTTTGTCTTCGTGATAATTTTCATATTCTAATATATTCATGATGATATTTTAGCATATTATTTCTTGAAAAGCCACTAAAAATACCGAAAAATGATAGGATTGTGCAAGTTTTCGACTGTATACTGCAAGAATTGTGCAGTGTAATGGATTATACTTGATTCATCAAATGACACAAGGAAGTTAAGCACGCTAAATGAAAATTAGTTAATTTGACACATTGGCGTGTACACATGATAACAGATTTGGGAGGAAATCAAAATGGCAATCATGCAGGAAATCGAAACAAAGCTTCAGAAGGGAATCAGCGTTAGTACAGACGAGGAAGTATACTACGCATTACTTGAGCTTGTAAAAGACAAGGCAGAGAAAAAGGTTTCAAACAAAGGAAAGAAAAAGCTCTACTACATCTCAGCAGAGTTCCTTATCGGAAAGCTTTTATCAAACAACCTTATCAAACTTAGGCATCTACGATGAAGTTAAAGAGACTCTTGAGAAGAACGGAAAGTCACTTGCTGAAATCGAGGAAATCGAGCTTGAGCCTTCACTTGGAAATGGCGGACTTGGACGTCTTGCAGCATGCTTCATAGATTCAATCGCAACACTCGGGCTCAACGGAGACGGTGTAGGCCTCAACTACCACTACGGATTATTCAAGCAGGTATTTGAGAACAATCTCCAGAAGGAGACTCCAAACCCATGGATCACAAACGAGAGCTGGCTTACAAAGACAGATATCACATATCCTGTAAGCTTTGGCGGATTCACAGTACAGTCAAGACTTTACGATATCGACGTAGTTGGATACAACAACCGTACAACAAAGCTTCACTTATTCGACATCGAGTCAGTTGATGAGTCAATCGTAGGCGACACAATTGATTTCGACAAGGATGATATCAAGAAGAACCTTACATTATTCTTATATCCTGATGATTCAGATGATAAGGGACGTCTTCTTCGTGTATACCAGCAGTATTTCATGGTATCAAACGCAGCAAGACTTATCCTTGCAGAGGCAGAGGCAAAGGGCTCTAATTTACATGACCTTGCTGATTATGCAGCAGTTCAGATTAACGATACACATCCATCAATGGTTATTCCAGAGCTTATCCGTCTCCTTCAGGAGAAGGGCATCCTGATGGATGAGGCTATTGAGATTGTATCAAAGGTTTGTGCATACACTAACCACACAATCCTTGCAGAGGCTCTTGAGAAATGGCCAATCAGCTTCTTGGAGAAGGCAGTTCCACAGCTTATGCCAATCATCCGTGAGCTTGACAACAAGGTTCGCGCAAAGGTAGCTGACGAGAGCACATACATCATCAAGGATGGTCTTGTACACATGGCACACATGGATATTCATTTCGGATATTCTGTAAACGGTGTTGCATACCTTCACACAGAGATTTTAAAGAATACAGAGCTCAATAACTTCTACAAGTTATATCCTGAGAAGTTCAACAACAAGACAAACGGTATCACATTCCGTCGTTGGTTAATGTCTTGTAACCCGGAGCTTTCAGCATACATCACAGAGCTTATCGGTGACGGCTGGAAGAAGGATGCAAACGAGTTAGAGAAGCTTGGCAATTTCATCAATGATGACGCTGTTCTCACAAAGCTTGTTGACATCAAGAACGCAAAGAAGACAGAGCTTGCTTCTTACTTAAAGAAGACTCAGAATCTCGACGTACCTGACAATTCAATCTTTGATATCCAGGTTAAGAGACTTCACGAGTACAAGAGACAGCAGCTCAACGTGCTTTACATCATCCGTAAGTACTTTGAGATCAAGGCAGGCAAGAAGCCATCTACACCAATCACATGCTTCTTCGGTGCAAAGGCAGCTCCTGCATATATCATTGCAAAGGATATCATCCATGCAATCCTCTGCTTACAGCAGATTATCAACAATGATCCTGAGGTAAGTCCATATCTTAAGGTATTCATGGTTGAGAACTACAACGTAACATTAGCTGAGAAATTATTCCCGGCTGCAAATATTTCAGAGCAGATTTCTCTTGCTTCTAAGGAGGCATCAGGAACAGGAAACATGAAGTTCATGCTTAACGGTGCTATTACACTTGGAACAAGTGACGGAGCAAACGTAGAGATAGCTGAGCTTGTCGGCGATGAGAACATCTATGTATTCGGTGAGGATTCACAGACTGTTATCGACAGATATGAGAGAGGCGACTACTGCTCTAAGGATTACTATGACAAGGATGCAGACTTAAAGAAGGCTGTTGACTTCCTTGTAAGTGATGAGATGATGAAGGTTGGTTCTAAGGAGAACTTAGAGAGACTTTACAACGAGCTCCTCAACAAAGACTGGTTCATGACATTCCCAGACTTTGAGGATTACTGCAAGACAAAAGAGAAGGCTTACGCTGATTATGAGGATAAGAAGGCTTGGGCTAAGAAGATGCTTGTCAACATCAGCAAGGCTGGTTTCTTCTCTTCTGACAGAACAATCAAGCAGTACAATGATGAAATCTGGCATTTAGAGGCTTAGAATTTTTCTTCCTCCTTTAAATACAAATTGGGCTTAAGAACTCCTGCGGGTGCATCCCGCGGGGGTTCTTTTTTTGTAGGTCGGGACGTAAGCGCAGGGGACGGCGTGCATACATACTCTTGCGTTCGCTACGCTACGCTGCCAAGTGTCTGTACGGATTATGCCCGGAGTGTTTCGCAGGCTGACGAAACCGGCTTTTATGCGCCGTCCGTGGCGCATAACGCCTTGCCCCGCCGTCCATGGCGGTGCATTTCTGTGGTTCTAAGCATAATCCTACAGACTCTAAGCAGCTTCGCTATGCGCTCTCGCAAGAGTATGTGTGCACGCCGTCCCCTGCGCTTACGTCCCTTACGCTGTGGCAAAATGTGTGGGGTGACGTGTGCGCACCGGTGGCCGGTGCTTACGTCTTGCTGCGTTGTGATGAGATTGGGGTGACGTGTGCGCACCGATGACCGGTGCTTACGTCTTACTATGTTGTGAAGAGATGTGAGATGATGTGTTGCACTACTTACCGATACTTATATTTTTCATGGGAAAGTGAGGTTTGTGGGCGTGGTGGGGGATACACAGTCTCGGGAGAGCGAATAGCGAAGCTGTCTAGATACTGTTGAATTATGCCCATGCAACACAGAAATGGCCCGGCATGGACGCGGGGCAAGGAGAAATCGAGCCATGGAAGGCGAGTTTCGACGGTTTCGTCGAGCATAGAAAGCCTGCAAGGCATAATTCCTACAGTATCTTGGCAGCGCAGCGTAGCACTCCCGAGGCTGTGTATCCCCACCACGCCCACAAACCGTACTATTGCAGCTTACAATCTCATAATCCTGCCTCACCGTGAACTGCAGTCCCCTAGCAGAAATGTAAGGGCGGGATTTACAAGTTTGTCAAATACATATATAATAAGGGGAAGAATATACACATGGAGAACTATTATGATAAAGAATAAATTTATGGCACTTACGCTTACCGTGGCACTCACGGCGGGCATGCTTTCCGGCTGTGGCTCAAGCGACAAGGCAAAGGATAGGGATGCGTACAGACAGTATGGCATCAATTGTATAGAAAACGGCAGCTATGATGATGCGGTCGATGCTTTTCAGAAGGCACTGGATCAGTCGGTTGGCTCGGTAGGCGCAGAGGAGCTTGACATATGCTATTACAAGGCCAAGGCACAGTATTTAAGCGGTGACGTGGATGGCGCGATTGATACATATACGGCTATTATCGACTATAATAAGGATTCTGATGCATACTATCTGAGGGGCTGTATATATTTTGCCAAGAATGATTCAGACAAGGGTATGAAGGATTTTAAGACGGCGCTCAGTGAGAATGATGATAATTATGAGCTCTATCTTGGCGTTTATGAGACCTTGTCAAAGTATGGCATGAATGACCAGGGAAAGGAATACCTGGATAAGGCATTAAGCTTAAGGCAAAAACTGCTGATGACTATATGCAGAGAGGCCGTATATACACCATGCTTGGCGATTATGATTCAGCAATAAAGAGTCTGAAAAAGGCTATCGATGAGAAGCTTGTCAAGGCAAACTACTATATGGGTGAAGCATATCAGAAGCAGGGCGACAATGACAGCTCGCAGAAGTATTTTAAGAAATACCTGGACAGCGGTGAGGCAGATTCTTATGAGCTGATGAATATGGGACAGGCGCAGATGGACAATGGTAACTATGACACTGCGATTACTTATTTTCAGAACGCACTTGAACTTGAAAGTGTGCCGAATAAGCAGCAGATAACAAAGGCTATGATTATAGCATATGAGTATTCCGGCGATTTTGCCACAGCAAAGAGCAAAATGGAGGAATACATGAAGGATTATCCTGATGACGAGGATGCAGCAAGAGAATATCAGTTTTTGGAGACCAGATAGATTATGGCAGATACTATTAAGATAGAGGATATTGAGGAGAGAGTAGTGCTCGTCGGAGTAAGCGAGCAGGACGGTGATGATGCAGATGATTCACTTTCAGAGCTTGCGGAGCTGGTAAAGACAGCAGGTGCGACAGTTGTAGGCACACTTATCCAAAGAAGAGAAAAAATTCATCCGGGCACGTATGTCGGCACCGGCAAGGTGGCAGAGATTGCAGAGCTTGTGGAGAGTACAGGGGCAACAGGCATCGTGTGCGATGATGAGCTGAGTCCTGCACAGCAGAAAAATCTGGAGATGTACCTTGACACAAAGGTTATGGACAGGACACTTGTTATTCTTGATATTTTGCATCAAGAGCCACAACAAGTGAGGGTAAGATACAGGTTGAGCTTGCTCAGCTTAAGTACAGATTAAGCCGTTTGTCGGGACTGGGAAAGTCCATGTCAAGGTTGGCGGTGGAATAGGAACAAGAGGTCCCGGAGAGAAAAAGCTTGAGGTAGACCGTCGTCTTATAAATGACAGGATAGCACAGCTTCGAAGAGAGCTGAAAGAGGTGCAGAAGCACAGAGATATCACAAGGGCAAAGCGTGAAAAAAATAAAGTACCGGTTGTTGCGATAGTAGGATATACTAACGCAGGTAAGTCCACGCTGTTAAATCACCTGACAGAGGCAGATGTGCTTGAGGAGGATAAGCTCTTTGCAACGCTTGATCCTACAACGCGTATTCTTGCGCTTGATGGCAAGCAGCAGGTGCTTTTACTGATACGGTCGGGTTTATCAGAAAGCTGCCGCATCATCTGATAGAGGCCTTCAAGAGCACCCTTGAGGAGGCAAAGTACGCTGACATCATTTTCCATGTGGTGGACGCATCAAATATGCAGCGAGAAAAGCAGATGTTCATAACCTACCAGACATTGGATGATCTTGGTGTAAAAGACAAGAAATTTGTCACACTTTTTAATAAGCAGGATGCCCGCACAGACAACGAACCGCTGCATGATTTCAGGGCAGATTATACTCTTAACATTTCAGCGGCAAAGGATCTGGGATTAGATGAGGTAAAATCTCTTTTAGAGGAGATATTAAGAGAGAACAAGGTATATATTGAGAGAATTATCCATATGATAAGGCTGGCGTGATACAGCTCATCAGAAAACAGGGCGAGCTTGTGTCGGAGGAATATGTGGCTGATGGGATACAGATAAAGGCATATGTGCCGATGGAGGTGTACGGCAGGCTCGATTAGGGTGCTGCTTCGCTATATCATTATATTAAGCGAGGAATTTAAAATGTCGAAAACGCGTTCAATCCGCTGGGACAAGCTGGATAACACAGCAAATCTGTTCCCTAGTATAGCGGGGGAGAGCATGACAAATGTATATAGGATCTCAGTCACCTTAACTGATGAGATTGACAGTGAAAAGCTGCAGGAGGCACTGGATATAGTGCTTCCGAAGTTTGGTCTGTTTAATGTGAGACTCAGGATGGGAGTATTCTGGAACTATTTTGAGGAAAATGGCAAAAAGGCACCAAAGGTGCATGAGGAAAATACATTTCCGTGCAGATTTATAAGACCGAACAAGAATCACAGCTATCTTTTCAGGGTGACATATTATAAGAACAGAATAAATCTTGAGGTATTTCATGTGTTGACAGATGGCATGGGCGGCATCAATTTTCTTAGGGAGCTCACCTACCAGTATCTGCGTCTCACACATCCGGAGATTGCAAAGCTAAAGGGTGATTCATTGACGCAGGGCACATCCTTAAATAGAGAGGACAGCTTTGTAAAGAACTACAAATCAAGTAAGCCAAGTGGCTTTAACAGGCAGAAGGCGTATCTTTTAAAGCTGGAAAAGGTACCTGATGGAGAGTTTGGGCTGATACATGGCATGATGCCTGTATCACAGCTGAAGCAGGTCTGCCACCGCTATGGAGTTTCCATAAATGATTATCTGGTAGCGTGCTTTGTGTGGAGTGTGTATCAGGAGTGTTTTCACGGCATGCCAAACGATATGCCTGTCAGGGTTGCGGTTCCTGTGAATCTTCGTCCTTATTTTGACTCCGTGACCACAAAGAACTTTTTTGTTATGATATCTGCTGAGTTCAGACCGCAAAACAGCTCCTACACATTTGAGGAGGTGCTTAGAATAGTGACGGATTCCATCAATTCACAGATTTCGAAGGAGCATCTGGAGGATCTTTTCTCATACAGTGTGTCAAATCAGAAAAATATCCTGATGAGACCGGTGCCTCTTTTTATAAAAAATCTGGCAATGAAGGCGGTCTATACGCAGTCGGCACTGGCAAACACCACCACTATCACCAATATTGGAAATATAAAGGTGGAGCCGGAATACGAGCCGTATATAACAGGCTTTTATTCCTTTATACCAATGTCCAAGGGACAGCCTATGAAGGGCACCATATGCTCCTACAAGGACACGCTGGTGTTTACTTTTTCATCTATTCTGGCCGATACGATGATTCAGAGAAGTTTTTTTAAGAAGCTTGTAAATGACGGAGTGGAAGTGACAATTGAGACAAATGGAGAGTATTATGACTAAATGCATGAAATGCGGTGTTATATAACCGATAATACCGATAAATGCCCGCTCTGCCAGCAGGTTGTGGCACCGGTTGAACTGTCATCGGACAATCATCAGGCACTGAAGGTTTTTGAACAGCATAATGATGTGCCGGATAAGTGCGTAAACGATACAGATAGTGCAGCAAGAGGCAGATAGTACAGCAAGCCATGACAACGGTACGAGATATCCTGACGTCAAGGGCGCATCAAGAAAATACAGATTACTGGAAAATATCATATTGTTTCTGTCTATAGTAGGACAGATTGTGCTGACAACCGTTGATTACATGACAGACCATGAGATAAACTGGAGCTTTATAGTGCTTCTTGTTGTAATCTATGCGAATGTGACGCTGCGTCTGGCAATAGTCGGAAGAAACGGATATATTTTTAAAATTGTAAGCACATTTGTGTTCACGGTGCTGTTTCTCGAGGGCATAGACCTGCTCACAGGAGCCAGTGGCTGGGCACTTACATTTGTTTTCCCAAGTGCCATACTGGCGATGGTTATTGCAACAATTATACTTATGATAGTAAACATAAGAAACTGGCAGAGCTACATGATGATGCAGCTTTTTCTTGTGCTGATGAGCGTGATTGCGATGATACTTGTGGCAGTCAAGGTCATATGGTTCCCATATCTGGCGATGGGAGCGATGGGCGCATCGCTGTTTTTGTTTCTCGGAACACTGATTATCGGTGACAAAAGAGCCAGAACAGAGCTGAAACGGAGATTTCATATATGATAGGCTTTCATGGAATAGGAAATTCGCATATGTTTGAGGATGAGGAGATGGGAAACTACCATCCGGAAATTGAAAACGGCGATAGTAATGGTGATAATGAAACTGGAATAATAGGAGCTTTGGGTAATAAGCTTGAAAAGACGTTTAAGAATTCATTATCTGCCATGAAAAGTGAGCATGCGGAAAAAGTCCATAGCAATGCAGCTGTGGCAGATGAAGAAGTCAGTATGCAGGGAAAAATACTTGCTAATCTGATGGGACATATCACAAATGACCTTGCAATCGGCAAAAAAATAAAATCCGGAGAGCTCAGGAAGCGCATGAAGAACCTGCATGGCTTGTTCCGGATTGCTTTGTAACAGAGGATATAGATATGGGCGTTTTACTATGAAGCTTTTATCTTCAAAGGAAAACCCAAATACAGAGCGTGTGATACTGCAGCTGCATGGTGGTGGATATATGGGGGCAGTGCGCAATGCATACTATGTATTTGCAGGCCTTTATAATGAGGTAAGTGAGGGCTGCTCAGTGCTCACGCCTGACTATCGCGTGGCGCCGGAGCACCCGTATCCGGCAGCACTTGAGGATGCCATAGCCTGCTATAAATGGCTCTTGTCACAGGCTGGTTTGGCTCGCAGATTGTGCTGGCAGGAGACTCAGCGGGAGGAGGTCTTGCAATGTGCCTCACCATGTATCTTCGTGACCACGACATGCCGCTTCCGGCAGGGATAGTAGCCATGTCACCGTGGACAGACCTCACAGCAGGCGGAGAGTCATATGAGACAAACTACGAAAAGGACCCTCTGTTTGGGAACACAAGGGACAGTCTAATCTACGTGAATGACTATCCCGGTGACCACGATAAAATGGATCCATACATATCGCCGCTGTTTGGTAATTTCAGAGGCTTTCCACCAATGCTCATACAGGTAGGCTCGATAGAGATGCTCTTATCTGACTCGGTAGAGCCGCTGCAAAGGCAAGAATCCAGGGCGTTAAGGTGCGACTGTCAGTGTATGAGGGGATGTTTCATGTGTTCCAGATGGGATATCTCAATTTCCCGGAGTCCAAGCGTGCATGGGCGGAGGTCAAGCGTTTCCTAAAGGTGATTAAAGAGGAAGAATAAATGTAAAGTATTACAGGAAATTATTGTGGAGACAGATGATCCGGATGAAGGAATTATGATGTAGGAGTAAATAATTATGGCAAAGAAAATTTTAGTAGTAGTGGACGCACAGAATGATTTTATTACAGGAGTTCTTGGAAACAAAGAGTGTGACGTGGCAACAAATGTTATTGCAGAAGAAATCAGGTCAGGCAAATATGATGATGTGATATTCACAAGGGATACGCATGATGAAAACTATCTGAATACTCAGGAAGGAAAGAAGCTTCCGGTAACGCACTGTATTAAAGGGACAAACGGATGGGAAGTAGACGCTCGTCTTAAAGATGCAATGAAGGAGCGTGGAGTTGACTGTGACTATATTACTTATATTGACAAGCCGACTTTTGGCAGCAAAGAGCTTGGTGAACTGCTTGCGAGATATGACAACAGCGATACAGAGATTTATTTCTGCGGATTCTGCACAGGAATATGTGTAATAAGTAACGTGGCGATTGCAAAGACATTTTGTAAAGACGCAGAGGTGTTTGTAATAGAAAATGCCTGCGCCTGCGTAACGCCTGAAAGTCATAAGACAGCAATAGAAGCAATGAAGATGATTCAGGCAAATATTATATAGAAAGTCATTTATTAAAAATGTTTCTGACATACTAATAGCGTAAGAAATGGGAGGAGAATATTATGAAATTAAACCAGATAATCACAAGTCTTTTAGAGACTGATATGTATAATTCAGCATGGGTCAGACAATATTCCATCTAGTTACGGATTAGATGTTCCTGCACTCAATATCGTCATGAAAACCACAATATGCAATGGTATGGATGCAGCGAAGATTTCTGATACACCCGGCAAGGGATGTGCAAAAATCCGGATTATGTGGATTACTTAAACCGCTGCATTGATTACAGAATGAAAAATGACCGCTAAAAAGGTATCAGAAGATGATGTGATAAAAGTAGTTTAAAATGTAGAAAGCCGGGATATGATATCAAAACTTGCAGAGATTGCTTTTGCAAATGTAAGTAAGGGTGAAATAGAAAAGACTCTGGAAACATTCTTTACGCGTTTCAGACAGCAGCAGTTTAAGCGTTCATGCATACCTGACGGACCAAAGGTGGGAACTGTTTCATTATCTCCTAGAGGTGATCTGAGAATGCCAAGCGATATGTAGAATTGCATTAGGCATTGGAAGGCAGGTAAATCAGGAGTTGTAAATGAATGGTGCAAAAAGTATCAACTACCAGTTGAATAGCATAAATCAACTAGCAGTTCGTTTTAGACAGCTACTTTTTTGATATATGATGACTGCAAGGAGGTAAGAAAAATTGAACATTACAAATAGAGCAGTTTCGAAATGGGAAACTGGTGTTTGAGTTATAATAGGGCAGCGCTGCAATATTAAACCGAAAATCCAAGTCAGTATCACAGATGTCCGCAATCAGTCTGAGAGTGAATCTGTGTGCTTAGATTAGGTACAATTTTATATCAAAACATTTAGTGAGGACTAAATTAGCATTTAAGATGGAATATTCCATCAGCTGGTTTGGTCCTCTTTTTATTTGAGAGGAGTGGTCGAATGGGCAAGGTGTTAATTTGGTTCGTAATCATTATTAGTACAGTGGTTCTCTACTGTCTTATGAAAGTTAAGGCAGAGAGTGATGAACTGTATGAGGAATTAATGAAAAAGCATTTTTATGGCAGGTCTGATGATATTCCTGCATCTGACAAAACCGAGCACTTGAAAGGGTGTGGGTAATTATATGAAATTTGCAAAACAATAATGCAGACAATACAGAAAAGGAGTAAAAAGGAACATGAATAACAAGTTAGAAGTAATCGGCATTGATCATGGGTGGTCAATGATGAAAACAATCTCTCAGGTATTTGTCACAGGAGTTAAGGAGATTACAACAACTCAGCACTTTTCGCGATGTACTTGAGTATGAAGGAAAGTTCTATAAGGTTGGAACTGTGAGGCAGGAAGTAAAGGATACAAAGGTCGAAGATGACAGCTTTTATCTTCTCACTCTTGCAGCAGTTGCTAAGGAACTTAAAAGAAGAGGTCTTGCAGAGGCAATGGTATTCCTTGCCGTAGGACTACCACTTACAAGGTTTGGAGCAGAGAAGAATGATTTTATCAAGTACCTGACAAAGAATAAGCGTGTAAGCTTCAAATATGAGAATGAGCCGTATCATATTGAAATTGATGATGTGGCAGTATTTCCTCAGTGCTATGCAGCAGTAGTGGACAAGATTCCTACAATGGCAAAGAAAACGCTGATAGTAGATATCGGTAGCTGGACAATCGACATTATGCCGGTAATCAACAAGTCACCGGATGAATCAAAGTGTGTGACGATTCCAAAAGGTCTTATTACCTGTATGCGTTCTATCAATGAGCAGTGTGTAAGACAGCTTAACGGAGAGGTAGACGAGTCAGAGATACAGAACATCATGCGATATGGCAGGTCAGAATAATTCGATGATGGAACTACTTTCGCCATTATTCCAAGGCAGAGATAGACGGATTTTGTCATGAAGGTATATAACTCCAATCCGGTGAGTTTGGGTATAAACTTAAAAACTACACCCGATTGTATTTGTCGGAGGCGGGGCAGTTGTGAATGAAGAATTTTGGTAGTCATGATGCTAAGAACATTTCCTATAACCTTGATGTAAAGGCAAATGCAAGAGGATATGAGCAGCTTGCCACAATGGGACTTAAAAGCACTAAGCGATTATCATAAGGAGGCAGATGATGGGAAGAAGACTTGAATATGAAGTAAAAACTTCTGTCCGCCTCAACATGAGCAATCCTCAGCATGTGAAAATCAATGATGTGATTCAGAACCTTGATCCGAAGATTTTCAAATCTAAGAACCAGTTCATCATAGATGCGATTCAGTTCTATATTGATAATTATGGAAAAGAAACCTTTGTTATCAAGAAGAAGGAAAAAGAGAGGGCTGAATATATCCGGTCAGAAGATATTGAGGATATTAAGGAAGAAGTCATTGAAGTAGCAACCAATGAGGCTAGGAAAGAGGTCATAAGGCTGTTAGGCGGAGTGATATCCGGGATGAATGTTGGTCAGCCGGTAATAATGCAGGCAGCCAATAGTGAAGCACAAGAACCTACAGAAGATGTTATGGACGATGCAGATGTTGCAGGACTTGCAATGGGATGGATGTCGAAAGGAGACTGATTATTATGAGAAGAGTTATGGGAGCCGTAGGAACAGTAATTTTAGAGATACTCAAGTGGATATTAAGGATAATTCTTGGAGCGTTGAAGCTGGTCTTAGGACTTGCCAGAATAATTCTTCTTCTATTCGCTATGGTGGCAAGGATATTTCTTTCATTCGTAAGAATGGGCACATTCTGAGAGGAGGTGAGCGTATGCAGGTAAAGGTTTATTCTTAAATTATAAGAAAAACAGAAGACTTATGCAGTATTTCTTTAAAATAAGAGAGCTGGTATAATGAAAGGAGTTTAAGATGCACAGAATAACGGGACAGTCCTATGTGTCCCGTGCATTACAGATAAATAGTTCACTGCAAGGGTGGATGGCACGATGTACACTTCGATATGATGATAATGCACCGGATGTTGTTGTAGCAACTCTTAAGCTTGTCAATGTACCGACAGAGCCTAAGCTTCCACAGACAGGAGACAATGCAAATCCGCTTCTTTATCTTGGAATTGGTGCACTTGCACTTATTACAGGTGTTGGAGTCGGACTTCGTGGAAGAAAGAAAAAGAATAAACAGTAACAATTAACCTTGCGGGGAATGTAAGCCAGTGACTTATGTTCCCTGCTTTTTTAGATTAAGGAGGAACCGTAATATGATGAATTATGAGATTTTTAAGGAAGTAGTAAAAGAAAAGTTTATGGATTATATGCCTGAGAAGTTCAAAGGAGTGGAACTTGTGGCAGAGCCAGTGGAAAAGGTGAATGTGACTCTTGATGGCATCATCTTAAGAGAAGAAGGCAGGAACATTTCGCCTACGATTTATATCAATGACATGTATAAGAAGTATCAGGACTGTGGTGATCTTGAGGAAACACTTATGGCTGCATGTGACTTCATGGAAAGGGCATATGAGCAGGCTCCGGATGTTGATGTGGACAGCATTATGAGGGATGCTAACGAGAAGATTGTATTCCAGCTCATCAATACAGAGCAGAATAAGACATTTTTGGAGCAGGTGCCGCACAGAGAGTTCCAGGATCTTTCTATTGTGTATAAGGTAATAATCAGTGCAGATAAGGATGCGGTGCAGAGTTCAAAAATTACAAATGAATTTGCAAAAAAGACTTGGAATGAGTGAGGAACAGCTCTTTAAGTGTGCAGCGGAAAACACAAGAAGACTCTTCCCACCTGTAGTACGAAGCATGAATGACATTATGAGAGAAATGTTCGCAAGGGATGGGATGCCACAGGAGATTGCAGATATGATGATAGCCGAGATTCCACCGGAGCAGACGATGTGGGTGATTTCCAATGAAAAGGGTATCAATGGTGCAGCATCCATGCTTTATGAGAATGAGCTTCATGAGCTGGCAGAGAGTTTAGAGAGTGACCTTTATATTCTCCCTTCGAGTGTGCATGAGGTTATTGCAGTATCTTCAGATATGGGAAGCCCTGAGATGCTTGCACAGATGGTAGTCGAGGTAAACATGCAGGAGGTGTCTTTGGACGAGAGACTTTCCAATCAGGTATATCACTATGATAAGGATTTAAGAAAACTCACCCTTGCAACTGATACACCAAACAAGAGACTTGATGGTATCGTTGCAGAACCTCCCCTTGTATATGATGAGAAGGAAAAGTCCAGATAGGAGCAGTTATGCAGGAACTTACAATGGAAGAACTCATTGCTCTCATAAACAGCCAGAAAGGTGACTTTGTTATCCGTGTCGAGTTTGGAGAGGAGGCGGTGTCTGATGCCAAAGAAGAATGACTTCAAGCTTGATGTGGTTTCGGTAAGACTTGTAAAGGATGCTCCGATTTATTCGGAGCACACCTTTAACAATCCGGCGGATATAGCTGCTGTCATGGGAGACTGTATGTGCCAGTTTGACAGGGAAGTAGTGTGTGTGGTCAATCTAAGGTCAGATTTAAAACCTATCAATGTGCATTTTGCAAGTGTGGGTTCTTTAAATGAGGCAATGGCACATCCGAGAGAGCTGTTTAAATCAAGTATCCTAAGCAATGCGGCAAGCATGATGTTAATCCATTGTCATCCATCCGGGAATGTATTCCCAAGCAAGGCAGACACGATGATGACAGACCGCATGAACAAGCTGTGTGAACTGATGGGAATACCGCTCATTGACCATATCATAGTCGGTGGAGACAATCGTGAATTTTTCAGTTTCAGGGAAAAAGGCATGATTGATAATCCTAAGATTACACTAAGCACAGATTACCGGACACTTGATATCAAGTCACCGCTTGTAGCAGAGCAGGGAAAGGCAAGGTGAAAGCATGGATGGAAGATTTACGGATGAAGAGCTTGCCATAGCAAAGAGTGTTGACCTGTGTGCAGTAGCAGAAAGCCTTGGGTATACAGTAAAGAGGATTGGCAAATACCACACTTTAAAGGAGATGGATTCCATCCGTATCTATAACAGAAGCCATTGGTACAGATGGTCAAGGCAGTTTGACAAAGGCAACAATGGCGGCTCACAGATAGATTTCTTACGGGTATTTTGTGGAATGAGTGTAAAAGAGGCTGTGTTCTGGCTTTTAGATTTCGCAGGATACAGAAGAATTGAGAAGCCTGTAAAGCAGCCTCTTGTTCATCAGGTATCGCAGAAGCAGGCAGAGGAGAGAAAGCCATTTGTCCTACCGGAACCGGCAGGAGATAATTCCTATCTTATTTCATATCTGAATCAGGAGAGAGGAATCAGCAGGACTGTCATAGATCTAGTTTTTAAAAGATGGACTGATTTATGAGAGCAGGCATTACCACAATGTTGTTTTCAAAGGAAATGATAAAAATGGAGTGACAAGATTTGCAAGTATGCGGGGAGTGTTTGATAAGCAGGGCAAGCCATTCAAGTGTGATGTCACAGGAAATGATAAAAACTATGGATTTAATGTGGTAAATGTTAACAGTACAGAGCTTGTAGTATTTGAGGCAGCAATCGACCTTATGAGTTATGTCGATATCTTCGCGGATTATGAATCAAATAAGCTGGCACTTGGTATGCTTGCAGATGCACCACTTGAGACATTTCTTCGGGAACATCCGCAGATTACTTCCATCCGGTTCTGCTTGATGGAGATGAGCCGGGGAGAAAAGCAGCAGCTGAACTTATGAGAAAGTATTATGAGCTTGGATATGAGGTAGAAGACTGTCCGCCACCTGCCGGATATAAGGATTACAACGAGTGGCTTGTAGCGGCAAAGCTTAATCTGAACAGGATGAATAAGCGAGCAGATGAACCAGTCAGGGCATGAGAAACCGGATTTTGATGTGTGGGGGCAGAAAGCGCCCCCAAAACAGCAAAGTGGGGGCAGAAAGCGCCCCAAAAATGTCAAAGTGGGGGCAAAAAGTCGCCCCCGCAATTTGGACACGACAAATCCGGACT